>Ga0307434_1000042_pt1 | contig 116098 bp, 103 predicted proteins | sample SalMarWE160220MG_FD_202156 | JGI IMG/M metagenome (GOLD analysis project Ga0307434, IMG submission 202156) | Salt marsh sediment microbial communities from the Plum Island Ecosystem LTER, Massachusetts, United States - WE1603-220 | ecosystem: Environmental > Aquatic > Marine > Intertidal zone... | reverse complement strand
TAAGCCAAGGATATGGAACAAATGATAAAAAAGGAACGAAAAATAAGGAGGGGTATTGAATCGCTCATTTCACATTTCAAGGTCTGACCCCGTTTATATGGGTAATATAGAAAAGGCGGAGATTTATGATTTATATACAAAAGAGTATGCTTACGACGTATTAAGCAGGAAAACTGCTTTACAGGCTTATGAGATTGATAATCCCTCCAATGTTTATATAACTCAGAGCTGGTCATACAATGATATCACCGGTAGATTACAATCTTCCACAATCGACGGTTCGACAATCGAATTGGATTATTACGATAACAACGCCTTGAAACAAATAAACTACCTTGACGTTAACCTAAAAGAAGTATACAATATCGGAAACAGGGGAGAGATATTGGATATACGATTTAAAAACAGCTCAAATACAGATTTATCGGTTATCGAATACGGATATGACAACCGCTTGAATCGTATCTCTCAGGGGATTAACCTTCCTGACGGAACAACCGAAAATATTTCTTATGAATATGATAATCTCGACAGGCTTACCGGTGTTTCATATTCTAATTTAAGTAAGACTATCGAATATTCATATGATGACCTTGGAAACCGAGAAACTAAAACCGAGGATGGAGCGACAATTAATTATAACTACAATAAGGATAACAACCATCTACAATCTATCTCAACTGGAGAGAGTTACACCTACAACGATAGGGGAGACATGATGAGTTCAGATGGAACCACCTTTGATTACGATGAAGAAGGTCGACTTATAAATGTCGATATGGGTGATAGCACCCTCGGTTTTCTCTACAGCGCGGAAGGGAAGAGGATAAGGAAGATTGCGGAATCTAATTCTAATGTCGATACCATTTATTATGTTTATGATGGAATGAACGTGGTGGTTGAACTGAATGGAAGTTTGAATAAGAAAACTTCTTATGGTTATATTGGGGCGATGTTGGTAATGGTGGAAGATGCGGCTGATAATAAACATTACTATTCACATGATGGTCTCGGTTCTATTATCGCTATCTATGATGCTTCCGGCAATTATGTGAACGTGTATATGTATGATGAATTCGGAAATTTCATTCAAAAAACAGAGAATATTTCCAATAGTTATTATTATACTGGGCAGGAATTGGATGCTATTTCCGGTCTTTACAACCTCAGAAACCGTTACTATAATGCGAGTCTGGGAAGATTTACCCAGTTAGATCCCATTGTAGACTTACTTGGTCTTGAAAACATGCAGGAATTGAACGGATATACTTATGTCGCCAACAATCCAATGGTATTGGTCGATCCTTTTGGGTTGTGTGGGGAAAGCGTATTGCCTGTGTGGATGTCTCATTTCTTAGAAGCGTATCTTGAGATGAAAAAAGAGGAAATTAGGAAATTTTTTGACACGAATGAAGGATACGGGGACATAAATATAACTGGTGGAGAAGTAATAGTCAGTACAACTGGATTTATTCGAAAAGATGGTGTATGGTATTTTTATATTGGATTTGGAGTAGGTCTTGGATCTCCGCTTTCGGTTACAATTACTAGATCAGGTGACGATGTATCTTTTGGGTGGAATGTTGCCGTAGGTGCTAGCTTCGCAGCGGCTGGTCAGATGGGTATTCATTCTTATTCCATGCAGTCTTTCTCAGAGGCGGGAGTTAATCTAATACCTATCCCTGGGGTTAATGCGGTGGCTTTTTATGTGTTTGAAAAATGGCCGTTTCCGTCAAAAGGAGGGAATGAATGAAAGGAGAAACAGATGCCGCTGAGTTCTTTGTTGAGTGGGGTATCCCTGGTATATTTATACTCCTGGGAATTTTAATAATTATTTTTAGAAAAGCTTTAGCTAAATTGCAATACTTAATAATGAAAGCCTATGGAGAGGTATTAAAGGACGAAAAGGGAGAATCCTGGGGACTTGTTAAAACATTAACCCCTGGTTGTATTAAAGATAATGATGAAATTGGACATCAAAAACTTATGCTCTGGAGTGGGGTTTTATCGATAATCATGGGCATATTTGCTTATTTTTTCTTGTAAAATATCATTGAAAAAATTTATTGAAATAGTATATTAAAAGAAGTATTAATGGGGTTAGACCTTCTTTGAAAAGTGTCAAGGGGGTGGGGTTAAATTAATCCTTTTTTTACCTCCTATTAATGGAGTCAGTATTAATGGGGTCAGCCCTTCTTTGAAAAGTGTCAAGGGGTGGGGTTAAGTTTTTCTTTTTTTACCTCCTGTTTAAATTAACATTAAAATATCTCTGGGTGACTTTTTTCTGTTTTTTTCTTATTCTTCTTTTGATGCCTTTTACATATCGTATTGTATAGAAGGCCGGTCCCCTATTCTTGTTTAAGAGCGCGAGGAAATTCCTCCGCTATACCTGACAGAGGGCAACCGACCTGTTTTATTCTCAATATATGGTCTTTTTTCTTTTAATACTTTATATACTATTGTAGCTAATTTTCTCCCTGACGCAACACTTGCGGCTTGGGTTCCCGCTTTCCTTTTAACCCTGCCATAATATTCCCTGAAATAAGGAGATATCCTGACAGATGTATGAGCTCCTTCTATAAACGCCCATCTTAACCACCTGTTACCTCTTATTAATCTACCATGATAGCTGGTATTTCCTGATACATGGGTCGATGGTACGAGTCCGCTATATGAGTGCAGATGAGCAGGATCGGGAAATCTATTTATATCATCTATCTCTAAAACTATTATAGGACCAAATACCTCTCTTATACCGGGAATTGTCTTAACTAATTTTAAATCTTCGTTTGATCTCATTTCTTTGTTTATCCATTTCTTCAATTCTTTTTCCATCTCCTCAAAAGTATCCTTTAATTTTAGATGATATCTCAGTAATTTATCCGCTCTTTTATCTGAAAGTTCGATATCTTCCAACCACATCCTTCCGTATTTACCGAATATATCTTTGACTTCCGGAGGATTAATATGTGATTTTCTTAAAATATCATGGATTCTATTCTTTATCATTGTCTTTATTTTTACAATAAAAGCTCTAGACCTTACAATATCCTTCAATATCCTTGTTTCTTTACAGGGAATCCATACCTCAGGAATTAAATCTGTTCTTAGTAATTGCCCAAGTATCTTTGAATCTATTTTATCAGTCTTTATTTTTGCGGATGCAATTGCTTTTACTTTGGGTGGATGAGCAAGAGAAACATTTTTTACTTCCGGAAGAGAATCAAGCATATCGTATATAACTCCCCAGTTTAATCCGGCTTCTAGAACGGCAGAAAATTCTTCTCCCGGAAATTTTCCTAACAAACTTTTCAACTCCTTAACATCATTATAAAAACTACTCGTATCGGCTACCTTACCATCCTCGGTAATAAAACTCATTGTAGTATAATTCTTATGTACATCACATCCAAGATAAAGCATACTAAACCTCCTTTTTCTTTAATAATAACCCACACCTGGGGGGAGGTAAAGACACTTTTCATTATACTTCTTGAAATGTGAAAAGGTTTTGTTCTTCTTATTCTTGATTCCCTAATTTTTTTTATCCGGTTTGCCGTCTGTATTCTTGTTGACGGACCCCGCTCGAGGAGAATGTTGATACAGGTTATCGAATAAAAAATCTAACCACAGAGAGCACAGAGAAAAAAAGAACACACAGAGATTTTTTGTTGTTAATACCCAACCTCCACCCTGAAGATAATCTCACACAAAGGCACAAAGAACACAAAGCCCAACCACACAACCCTTTATTTTTATTTGTTTTTTCTTGAAACACGAAACCTTTAATCTTAATGATTATATTTATTCATAACCTCGATTAGATTCTCAATTTTTTCTTCAGGGGTGGAATGATCGAGTTCAAGCGCGATAATAATATCGTTTTCGCTGTTTTTTATACTGTCAAAAAAGCTATCAAAATCGATATTACCTTTACCTACGGGCAGGTGTTCGTCGTTTTCGCCATTATTATCGTGTAGATGGACGTATTGAAGTCTTTTATCCATTCTTTTGACACAATTAGAAGGGGATAACTCGGAAAAGACGTTCCAGGTGTCCTATATCCAGACAAAGGGCAAAGAAATCGCTGTTAACGCCGTTACAGAGCTTATTTAATATATCTGGTTCTTCTTCGACTAAATTTTCTATTACTATCTTAATTCTTTCTTTCTCGTATTTCTTTATTTCTTCTTTCCAGAAAATTATTGTTTCTTTCAGCCAAAAATCTTCCAATTGCCATGTTTTGATATCCCCCACAATTCCGCTATGCATAACTAAAACTTCCGGTTTTAACTCTTTTGCCATTTCATAAGTGAGCCGCATGCGTTTTTTCACGGCTTCTTTGAGCAAATAATCTCTATGTGTATTTCTGATGCCTATGAACGGTCCGTGAATCGAAATTCTGCCGGAAAAATTTTCAATTATTTTTTTATGCTGTTTTATTTTTTCATCCCACGATAGGGGAGAGCTGACTCCTTTTAGACCATAACTTTGCAGCTCAATACCCGTGTTTAACTCTTCGAGTTTCGGCAATATTTTAAGATCGTTTTCATAACCTGATATACACACAGAATAATTCATTTTATTTCCTCTAAAATAATAAACAATCCCGCATGACTGTCAAGGACAAATTTCCGCGACGGCAGAAATGGTATATTTGTAAATCGGTTAATTGGTTAATTGGTGAAGAAAACGTTATTCGTGCTATTCGTGTTATTTGTTGTTACTTACATAAATTCTTCGAATCTAAGTTAAATGGTTAAATTAAAAAATAATCAAATAGTTATTTTAGGGTTTAGGATTTTGGATTTGGGAGTTAGTTTTGACTAGTGACTCATGACTTGTGACGAAAGACTCTCTTTTGCATCTGGCAAAAGAGGATTATACTTCCAGTCCTTTTTCTTCAAAGAGATAACGTTTAATTTTATGGGTTGTGGTTTTTGGGAACTCTTCATCTCGTATCTTTACCCTTCTGACTCTCTTAAAATCGGTTAATTCTTCGTTCATTTTTTTTACAACCCCGGTTAATACTTTATGAGGGTCATTGTCCTTTATTTTATGTTTTTTACAGTATTCATCTATTGCTTCGTAATTTGGATAAATAGTAGCCACTAATTCTCTTTTTTCTGTATTTGGATTAGTTTGATAAGATACGAGAATCTCTTCGATAAGGGGTGATTTACATAAGTAAGTCTCAATTTCTTCGGGGTAGATATTTTTTCCGCCTTTGGTAACTATTACCGATTTTTTTCTTCCGGTTATATACAAATAGCCATCGGAATCGATAAAACCCATATCTCCCGTTTTAAACCATTCGCCTTCAAAAACTTCAGATGTAGCTTCCTCGTTTTTCCAGAAACCTTTGAAAACCGAATCTCCTTTTACCGCGATTTCACCAATTTCATTTACTCCGGGGTTAAGTATTTTTACTTCTAAACCCGGCAGAGGCAATCCTATGGATTCGTTTTTCGGAGCATGTGGTGGGTTTACGGAAATTACCGGGGAAGTTTCTGTCAATCCATATCCCTGAATTATTGGAAACCCCCATTTCTCAAATTTTTTGGAGACCCATGCAGGGAGTGCGGCACTTCCGGGAACCAGGAGTTTTAAATTATCCAATCCTACCTGTTTTCTTATAGTGGAATAAAGGAAAGAACCGCTTCCTTTTTTCACTTTATGGAGAAATGTCCCGACACCGTTTAAAGTTCCGAAAAGAATTTTTTTAGCAGTTGGAAGTTTATTGATTTCATTCTCTATTCCTTTTATAAATTTTTCAAGAATTAAAGGTACAACAGGGAAGATAGTGGGCTGTGTTTTTATACAGTCTTCTTTTATTTCTTTTGATTTTAGAGAACGGGCAAGGGTCGTTGTGGCTCCAATGAAGAATGGAGCCAAAATATTAACGGTTTGGGAAAAAACGTGGTTTAAAGGAAGAAGTGAATAAAATATATCGGTTGAACTAAAATCGACTGCCTCACACATCATTTCAACATTGCTTGAAAGGTTCCTATGTGTAAGTACAACTCCTTTAGGAGATCCTGTTGTGCCTGAAGTATAGAGAATTAAAGCCTTATCATCGAGAGATAACTCAGGTAATGTAAAATCATCTATTTTCGAGGTCACCTCCGGCATTTTTAACGGCGTGCTTATGTTGATATCCTGGCTGAGTAATTCTTCTGAAGCAAAAAGCAATTTTGCCTCCGAATTGTTAAGGAAATGATTGACTTCTCTGTAAGTAAGTCTGTTATCGAGGGGGACACCTATGGCTCCCACTAATTGTATAGATAAGTAAGCAATAATCCATTCCGGATTATATTGTCCGTAAATGGCAACCCTATCGCCTTTTTCGATACCTGTGGATTTTATTTCCGTGGCTAAAGAAATTACCATCTCTGCAAGTTCTTTGTAAGTCCATTTTTTAATTCCGCCGTTGGATGTTAAAATTTGCAAGGCGATATTTTCAGGATAAGTTTTAACAGTTTTTAGAAAACTCTGCGGAATTGGAAAGATCTCTTCCGGTTCTTTTACTAAATTCCACTCCATAAAGAAATTATATGAAAAAAACGCCTATTTGTCAATGGCAATTCAGATTCAATGAATCTGAATTGAGTCATTAGTCATGAGTCATGAGTCATGAGTCAAAAAAACCCACCAAACAACACCGAAATTTATCTCACACAAATCCACAAAGGACACGAAGATATTTTTTTCCTATTCAACTATTCAACAATTTAACCATTCAACGCCCAAAATACTCTGGATTTTGGGCTAGTACAATTTTCTTCTCTTCCATCGAAGGTATATATATCCTACCGCAAGTCCGCCTAAATGAGCGAGATGGGCTACATTACCTCCACCTTCAAATAAATATAAAAACTCGATTGCTCCGAATATCCAGACCGCGTATTTCGCGTCGATCGGGATTAGAAGCGGAAACATTATTAGTTTTGTTCTGGGGAAAGTTACGCCGAATGCAAGAAGAATGCCGAAAACTGCTCCTGAGGCACCTACTACAGGCGTTAACGAGTTCATGTTGAATAGGGAGTATACAAGTGCGGCTCCGATGCCACAGATAAAGTAATACTTGTAAAATTCTTTTGTGCCCCATAGATATTCAAGTTCTCTACCAAACATCCATAAAATATACATATTTATTGCGAGATGAAAGAAACCTCCATGTAGAAACATATACGTTACAGCCTGCCAGCCCCAACCTTCCATAAATAATTTAGGTATTAAACTAAAGCATAAAGTTATTATGTCTAGATTAACCAGATTGAGATATTTGGATTGTATAGATATATTTGCGATAAAACTAGAGAATAGTATCTGTAGTATGAAAACTAAAACATTCGCGATTATAAGGTTTTTAAGTCCGTTTTGTGTTTCCCTCATTCTTATATTTTCTCCTTATTTATTCAAATTCTCAATATAGGATCTTTAATATAGCCATTTCAATGAGTATCCCAATATGAGTACTCCAATAATACCAAAAAGGTTGATTTTTATCATTAATCCAAATATCAAGGTAAAGATATGTAAGTCTATACTTATTGGATGGAATCCAATTCGCAGGGGTGTAGTCATAACTGTTTTTACCGCGCCATCAGGTAGTACCATACCAAGTAAATCTCCGATGAAACTTCCTATTATTAAACCCAATAATAAAATAAATATTGTTAAAGGCATATTTTTCTTTAGTCTACGCAAAATTTAAACCTCCTTTCTGTCTTTGAGTATATAAGATAGGTTATAATACCTACTATGGAACCTGTGATTAAAGAGGATATAATGAAAATAGGGGAGATATAAAGAAAAGAAATGCCGGGCAGGAAAATCGATGTGGCAAGTATAAGTTGAGCCATAGTATGAGCTTCTGCCCCTATTATGCTTATTCCCAGTAAACTGAAAGGCAGTTTGCTCTTTAATATCAACCACATTACCATTATGCTAACCGCTGTTCCGCTTACAGAAAATAAGAAAGAGGGAGTGAAAAGTCTTCCCAAAATTAGACTTCCTAATATCGATTTAAGCATTCCTATTAAAAAGGCTTCTTTTATTCCATAGTAAATGAGAGCCAAAAGAATAAATATATTTGCTAAACCAAGACGGATTCCGGGTATTGGAGTAGGAAACAGACTTTCTACCACAAATATGGTGATAGAAGCAGCTGTAAATACTGAAAGAAAGGCTATTCTATTCAGTGATTGCATCGTAGTTTTCCCCTGTTATTCTTATTACTACTCTATTTGGGATACAAATAATAAAATCTCCTTTATTGGAAATCCAACCCTTTTTTTCACAAATTTTTAAAGGACAGGGTGAGTTTAGAATTCTTACTCTCCCATCTCCGATTTCAACTTTTGCGGTTCCAAGTTTTCCGTTAATGATAAATTCTCTATCCTGATTCAAAGGATAAACAAAAGTCCTGGTTTTGTCAACACTTACGATAACTTTTTCGCCATGTTTTTTAGGAAGAAAAAAGACAGATAGTAAAAAAAGGATTATGATAAATATATCGCCCGTTCTTAAAGGACGAAATCGATTTTCCTGCCGCAATTAGAGCATTCCCCCTTGTCTATACCAGTTATTTTTGTATGAAATCCAGTCCTTTCAACCAGAAGACTCGAACATTCCGGGCAGTATGTATTTTCGGTTTCGTCTATCGACGCGTTACCGACATATACGTAATGCAGATGTTTTTTTGCTGTCTCGTATGCTTCTTTTAATGTATTTATTGGAGTTGTGGGTCTATCGTAATTATTGTGTGGAAAATATCTTGAAATATGTAAAGGAATGGTTTTGTCGATCGATGCTAAATATTTTGATAGTTCTTCTGTTTCTGTGTCGTTGTCGCCGGGAATTAAAAGATTTGTTACTTCTACGTGTATTTTTTGCGATGCTTTTCCGATAGTCTTTTTTGTAGTTGCAAGGTTTCCTTTAAGAACTTTTTTGTAGTATTCAGAATTCATAGATTTTAAATCGATGTTCATTGCACTCACGATCTCCAGTAAATCATCGAGAGGGGCTTCTGAAATTAATCCATTCGTTACCATGACAAGATCTATTCCCTCTTTTTTCGCGTATTTCGCGGTATCTTTTATAAATTCGAACCAGATTATAGGTTCCGCGTAAGTGAAAGCTATGGAGGGTGTATTGTATTCCTTTGCCAGTTTAGTTAAATCCTCAGGTGTTATTTTCGTAGTTTGTGTTTTTTTTGCAGATATAGTGTAATTCTGACAATAAGGACATCGCATATTACAGCCATTAGGAGAAACAGACAGAATCTCGGAACCTGGTCGGAAATGGAAAAGGGGTTTTTTTTCTATTGGATCGACAGCTAAGGATGTTGTTCTGCCGTAATTCTGCGCGTATAAAGTTCCATCTTCGTTCTTTCTTGCCCAACAGATTCCTTCACCTCCCGGGGGAATAGCGCATTCATGTGGGCAAAGTTTGCACCGGGCAATTAAGTTTTCGGTTATTTCGTAATATTCCGCTTCTCTTTTATTCATAAATATTTATTTCGTTATTGTATATAAATTTATAAATATTCTCGGATGTGTCAACAAGTAGGGCTTCTAAATTATTATTTTTAATGTATTCTCTGGCTTTTTTTAAACCCATCGCGACCAGAGCGGTAGTAATACAGTCTCCTTCCATTCCATCTTTTACAATAACGGTAGCAGAAGCTATTTCCTTTGCGGGGTAACCGGTAAAAGGATTTACAATATGGTGGTATCGTTTACCCTCGATCATGAAATATCTTTCATAATCCCCGGAAGTAAATACAAAACAATCATTAACTTTTAGAGTACCTATTATCCCATTCGCGTCCCTGGGGTCCCTTATACCGATAACCCAATCGTCATCTATTTTCTTTCCTAATAATAAGACGTCTCCTCCCGCGTCGATTAGAGCGGAATTGATTTTATTTTTCTCTAAAATACTTTTTGCTCTGTTTAAAGCATACCCTTTTGCTGCTCCTCCGATATTAAGAGAAAAACCCCCGGGGATTATAAGCGTATCTTTTTTTATTTCTATTTTTTTATAATCTACGAGAGGTAAAAGTGATTTTATTTCCTTTTTTGAGGGAAGAGTAGGCCTACTAAAATAATTCCATTTTTTTAATATTGGGTCGATTGAAATATCGAAATATCCGTTTGTCTTTTTGGAAAAATCAAGAGATTTTTTGATTATTGTGATGTAAGTTGTGTCTATTTTGCCTTTTTTTATACCCTGTACATTAAGAGTATCTATTCTTTTAAATTCTTCTTTTATTTCATTTATCACTTTTTTTGCCAGAATTGGATTTTTCGAGTAAATCTTACCGCGAACGTAGGTGTCGAAGTAATAATCCTCGAATGTAAACTCTTTGGTGGTTAAGAAAAAAAGGGAAGCGGCTAATAATAAAAGCGCGATTACTATTATTGCGCGTTTAGAGCCCATCACCACCCCTTAATTTTACCACAGAGGGCACAGAGAAACAAAAAATACACAGAGAACACAACGAAAAAATGTTTTTTATGTTGTTTTTAAACGCTCCAACACGCTCACGCACTAACGCACTAACTAAATTTAACTCTATATTCATAATGGAGTTAAATTAAAATTAGCTTTCAAATATTTCTTTTACCTTCTCGAAAGCCCAATCCAGCTCTTCTTTTGTAATCACAAGTGGGGGAGCGAAGCGGATTACAACAACGTGAGTTTCTTTACAGAGAAGTCCTTTGTCCTTAAGTTTTTCTGCATAGGGGCGAGCTTTTTCATTTAATTCGAGTCCGATTAAAAGTCCTTTTCCACGTACTTCCTTGATTATAGGGTTTTTAAGACTTCGCAGCTTATCCATAAAATAATTACCGAGTTCTAAAGCTTTTCCCGGTAAGTCTTCATCTATAAGATAATTAAGAGCGGCAAGTCCTACCGCGGCAGCTATCGGATTTCCGCCGAAAGTCGAACCATGGTCTCCGGGATTGAAAACTCCCATGATTTCTTTTGAAGCCGCGAATACCGAAACAGGGTAAACTCCTCCGCCTAAAGCTTTTCCGAGTATTATTCCATCGGGTTTTGCGTTTTCCCACTGCCAGGCAAATAATTTTCCCGCTCTTCCGAGTCCCGACTGGATTTCGTCGAATATCAAAAGAACATTATTTTTTTCGCAGATTTCTTTAACTTCTTTTAAGTATCCTTCAGGAGGAATAATAATTCCGCCTTCTCCCTGAATCGGTTCTATAAAAACTCCGGCTGTGTTTTCATTGATTGCTTCTTCTATTGCCTTAGCGTCGCCATAGGGTACAATTGGGAAGCCCGGAGTCATAGGCCCAAAACCATCTCTGTACTGTTCTTCTGTCGATAAGGAAATTATGGTTATTGTTCTTCCGTGGAAATTATTGCTCGCGCAAATAATTTCGGCTTTATTTTCAGCAACTCCTTTTACCTTGTACGCCCATTTTCTCATTGCCTTTAAGGCTGTTTCTACACCCTCGGCGCCCGTATTCATAGGAAGAGCCATTTCCATGCCCGTAACTTCACATACTTTTTTCAGGAACAAAGGCAGCTGGTCATTTCTGAACGCTCGTGATGTTAAAGTGAGTTTATCGAGCTGTTCTTTCATTTTCTCAATAATTATTGGATTTCGATGTCCATGATTCAATGCGGAGTAAGCAGAAAGCATATCCATGTATTTGTTTCCTTCTACGTCCCATACCCAGACACCCTCACCTTTATTTAAAATTACGTCAAGAGGCTTGTAATTGTGAGCTCCGTATGTATCATCCATTTCCATTAAATCCTTAGCAGAATAGTCCATTAATTTCCTCCTTTTATGAGTATATTAAAATGTTTTTTGTTTATCTATACCCGAAAAATTTTGAATATTTATTCATCAATATGCAGTTTTTAAAATAGCTTTATTTTCCCAATTGTCAAGGGCGAATTACGGGATTAAATTTGGTTGACAAAAAGCAGAGAAATCCCTATCATTATAATTGTCAAACAAATTGAAAGTATATTAAGGAGGAATTTATGAAGTCAAAATTTTTATTAATATTATTAATTCTATTAATCTCTTTAAATATTCACGCTTCTACAGAAAAATACTGGGAAAAGGTTTCTCAGGCTTTAGAAAAAGGGCTTCCCAAAACGGCTATCGAGAATTTAGATAAAATATTAGAGATAACCGATAGAGAAGATAAGCATATTGAATGGCTTAAAGCATTAACCCAAAAAATTGCCTTGGAAGGCAACATTCAGGGAAATAAACCTGAAGAAAAAATCAAAGAGCTTAGATCGGAATTAGAAGAGGCAAGTCCGAAAACTAAAGTCTTACTCAAAACAATTCTGGCTCATTGGTACTGGCATTATTATAATCAAAATAAATGGCGTTTTGCTGGCAGAACTACCACAGAGGGTTTAATTGAAGATGATTTTGCCACCTGGAATTTAAATAAAATCTTCCATGAGATGGATTCTTTATACCAGGATGTTTTAAAGGAGAGAAAATTACTTTTAAGTATACCTATAGAGAATTTTATTGGCTTTTTGGAACCGGGGACTACGCCGATTGCATATCGTCCCACGCTTTATGACTTTATCGCGCACGAAGCCCTGGATTTCTATACGAGTACTGAACAGGCAGGGATACGTTCTGAGGATGTTTTTGAGATAAATGTTAGTTCAGGCGCATTTGGACCTGTGAAAGAATTTCTTGATTATAAGCCTACTGCAATCGATGTCCATTCGGCAAAATATAAAGCTATTAAAATTTATCAATCATTACTAAAATTTCATTCAGAAAAAGATAATGTTGAAGCTTTAATAGATGTTGACCTTCATCGTTTACGTTATATTCTATTTAATTCGACTGGGAAAAGTAAAAATTCTTTATATATAAAACGTCTTAATGAGGTAATTGAGAAATACAAAAATTATCCACTTTCAAGTTTAGCTTTATTTCGTTTATCAAAAATATGGGGTAGTAGAGGTGATTTTGTCAAGGCGCACGAGATAGCAGAAATAGGTTATGAAAGATTTCCCCATTCTCTTGGAGGTAAAGCCTGTCAAGCTTATATATATGAGTTGGAAAAGAAATCTATATCATTGAAGATCGAGCAAACGATACCTCCTCAGCCTTCAAAAATATTAGTTAGTTATAAAAATTGTGATAAATTATTTATTAAAGTGTATAAAGACCAATGGCCTGATTTTAATAAGGAAGAATTTTTTCAAAGCCTTAAAGCCAATGTAGTTAAAATAGAAAAACTGTTATCTGGTAAGCCCTATAAAGAATGGATCGTTGTGCTTCCACAAAAAAATGATTTTAAAACTAGAACTCTAGAAACAGATTTCCCGGAATGCGAACCCGGATTTTATAGAATATTTGTGAGTTGGGAGGAGAAATTCAATGATTTATCAGAGGCTAAGCAAGCATGGTTTATTGTGAGTAATTTTACTTTAGTAACAAAAAAAAGATCCAATATGGTCGAAGGGCTGGTTTTAAATGCGGTTAGTGGTGAACCAATTAAAAACGCGAAAGTTACTGAAATATTCAGAGAAAATTATCGTAGTGACTATATTCTGGGTCGTGAGTCATATACGGATTCAAAGGGACTTTTTAATTTCCTAAAACCTGATAGGAAAGATTATGGAATTTTTTTACAAGTCGAGAAAAAAGGGGAGAAAATTTTAGATCTTAGGGGGATTCGATTCGGAAAAGAACAGAGCACAAGAAACGATAACGTAACTATTTTTTTTACTGACCGTTCCATATACCGACCCGGTCAGCCTATTTATTTTAAAGGTATTTGTGTTCATATAGATGAGGAAAGAAGCAATTATGAAGTTTTACCCAATGAAGAAGTCAAAGTTTCCTTTTGGGATGTAAATAACAAAGAAATCACCCATACTATTTTTACAACAAATCAATTCGGAAGTTTCAGCGGACATTTTACTGCTCCTTACGGAAAACTTACGGGTCGTATGTGTATAAGAGCGGAAAACCCTTTAAAAAAACTAAGATCTTTAGGAGGAAAATCCTCGTTTAGGGTTGAAGAGTATAAACGACCTAAATTTTACGTAGAATTCGAATATCCAAAAGAGGAATACGAGTTTAACAAAAAAGTAAATATAAAAGGAAAAGCAATCTCTTATACGGGAGCGCCAATATGCAAGGCTAAAATAAAATACCGGGTTACTCGCGGATCAAATCTTCCGTATTGGTTTAGATGGTATTATACGTATTTTAGAAGTGCGTCTCATGAGATTGAGAGAGGGTTAATTGAAACGGATTCCACGGGCAGCTTTAATATCCAATTTTTGGCGAAATCGGATACAAATAAATCTACCAATAAACACGTTAGTTATAGATATAGCATTGATGTTGAAGTTATTTCAAAAGACGGGGAAACTCATACCGCTGAAACTTCTATATATTTAGGTTATTCGAAATTAACAATTAATTTATCTGCAGATAAGTATCAAACAGATAGAAAGGAATTTCCTTTAAAAGTGGCGACTAAAGTTTTAAATGGTAAAGATATAACTGCACAAACTCATTTGAAAATATTTAAACTTAAAGAACCTGATAAGCCTGCTAAATTATCCCTCTGGCAGCATGAATTATCTAAAAATGTTGAAGCCGATAGTAATAACAAATTTTTATACGATTGGGAGAGTTGGCCGGAGGATAAATTGGTTTTCGAATCTAAAGTTACGACAAACAGAAATAATCCTGAAGAGGTTAAAATTAAACTGCCGACCGGTTTATATAAAGTAGAGTGCACTGCTATAGATGAATCGGGTAGTGAGGTTAAAGCTTTTTTGCCTCTTATGGTTTTGCCTTCTTGGGATAAAAAGAAATTTCCTATTAAACTTCCTTTTATAGCTAGAGTAAAAGATAACACTGTTGAGGTAGGAGAAAATCTTGAAATTTTATGGGGTAGCGGTTATGAAAACTGTCGGTGTTTCGTGGAAATTATCCGTGATAATAAGATAATAAAACGTTATTGGACCGATGAAAGCGTTACGCAGCATAAACTACATTTCCCTGTCACTGAAGAATTCAGAGGGGGGTTCACTGTATATTTAAATACAGTAAAAGAAAACAGAGCCTATCTTGAAAGTTTTCGAATACATGTTCCCTGGGATAATAAGGAGCTCGATGTCACTTTGGAAACCTTTCGGGATAAAATTAAGCCGGGAGATAAAGAGAAAGTATCTCTGAAAGTAAAAGGCAAAAAGATTAAAATAAAGTCTGCTGAAATGGTTGCATCGATGTACGATCTTTCCCTTTGCCAATTTTGTCCACATGATTGGAGAAATTTTGATTTCTTTTACCGCGATTATTCCAATATGCGTAGTTTTTTTGTTAATCGTCCCAAATCTTTCGATATATGCGCTTATATCTGGAAAGAATCTATTTCTTATCCTAAGATCGATTACGTTCATTTCCCGGAATATTTAGAAAACAACTATTTACGTTATCGTTTTCCAAAGGTACCTCGAATAAGTTACAAAAAAAGTGATAATATTGATAAAAAATATGGTGTAATTAGAGGGAATGTTATTGATAAAGAAACCGATAAATCTTTGCAGGGAGCTAATATTCGTATTGAGGGAACGAGATTGGAGGACGTAACTGATGCTAATGGGAATTTTATAATCAAAGATGTTCCTGCCGGCAATTATAAAATAGAAGTCAAAATGAAGAACTATTTAGAAGCAACTATTCCAAATGTAAGATCTTTAAAAGGTTTTATTACTACTATCGATCTTAGTTTGATGAAAGTTTTTGTGGATGGTCAAGGTGTAGTTGTACGGGCAGATAGGGAAGTAATAGAAATGGATTTAGCAGGATCAAGTATTTCTACGGAATTTGAAAGTGAAGAAGAAAAAGATGAAATAACTCCGGCAGATATGAAAACTGTTGAAATACGTAAAGATTTAAAAGAGACTGCGTTTTTCTATCCCCATCTTTTGATGGATAAAAACGGAACAGTAACTTTTGAATTTACTGCTCCGGAAGCATTGACTAAATGGAAATTTATGGGGTTTGTTCATGGAAAAGAGTGCGAAAGGGGATTTGTTAGAGGATATACTGTGACACAAAAAAAGTTGATGGTTCGTCCGAATCCTCCCAGATTCCTGCGCGAAAGCGATAAGTTATACTTCACTGCCAGAGTTGTCAATATGTCCGATAAGAAACAGGTTGGTAAAGTCCAATTGGATTTTAAGGATTTAATAACTGAAGAATTAGTAAATGAAGAGTTAAGTTTAACATCTCATGTGCGGTCTTTTAGTATAAAAGCTCATACATCAAAGACTTTTTCCTGGAAAGTAATTGTTCCAAAAGGGATGAATCCTATTACTTATACGGTAGTAGCAAAGACTAAAGAATATTCAGACGGAGAAACCGACGCGATACCTGTTCTCTCCAGCAGAAAATACCTGACCGAATCATATCCTCTTTACGTTCGAGGTAAACAAACGAAGAACTTTACTTTTAATAGAGTAAAAGATGTGTTAGATTCTAAAACCGCCGAGCCGTTTAAGTTTACAGTTCAAATAACTTCCAATCCAAGCTGGTACGCGATTCAGGCGTTGCCGTATCTGGCTGAATATCCCCACGAATGTTCGGAACAGATTATGAATCGTTTATATGCCAATAGTATAGGAAAGCACATCGTAAATTCTAATCCCAGGATAGAGGAAGTATTTAATCAGTGGAGGGGAACCGATGCTATTAAATCCAATCTCGAGAAAAATCAAGATTTAAAATCGGTTATATTGCTTGAAACACCCTGGGTACGTCAGGCAGAAAGAGAGAGTATGGCAAAAAGAAATGTTGGAATATTCTTTGAAGAAAATAGAATCAGTCAAAATATAAATTCCGCTTATAATAAACTAAGTAAAATGCAACTTTCTAATGGAAGTTGGCCATGGTTTCCCGGAGGTAGATCAAATCCTTATATTACCCTTTATATTGTAAGTAACTTTGGAAAACTTAAAAATATGGGCGTAGACGTAGATATGTCGCTCGCTTATAAAGCTATAAACTATCTCGATAAATGGTTTATGGGCGTTTACGATGATTTGGAGAACAAATCCAAAAACAATCTTACTCCATTAATCGCTTTTTATCTATATGGTCGAAGTTTTTATTTGGAAAGCAGACCGATTTCTTCGAGTTATAGAGAAGCTACAACTTATTTTTTAAATCAAGCAGAAAAACACTGGTTAGAGCTGGATTTTTGCCTTTCTCAGGGGTATCTTGCACTTGCTTTAAAGCGTTTTGGTAGAAATAAAGTACCGGGAGAGATTATGGCATCAATAAAGGAACGAAGTGTTACGGATGAAGAAATGGGTATGTTTTGGAGGGAATTAGAACATTCCTGGTGGTGGTATAGGGCGCCGATTGAAACCCAGGCTTTAATGATTGAAGCTTTTTCTGAAGTGACAGGCGATACGATAGCGGTTGAAAATTGTAAAGTGTGGCTATTGAAACAAAAACAAACAATAAACTGGCGTACTACAAAAGCGACATCGGACGCAGTATATGCTCTTCTTTTAAGAGGAGAGGATTTTCTTTCCAGTAACAAATTAGTAAGAGTTTACCTTGGAGAAAAAGAAGTTACGCCTGAGAAAGTAGAAGCTGGTACTAACTTCTATGAAAAACAATATTTCAAAGAAGAAATTCAGAATGATTTTTCCGATATTAAGGTTACCAAAGAAGATAAAGGGATTGCATGGGGTGGTGTTTATCTTCAGTATTTCGAAGAGCTTTCGGCAATAACTTCACATGCCACTAATCTTAAATTGAAAAAAGAGTTGTTTATTAAAAACACCACAAAAAGAGGAAAAGTTATTAGTCCTTTACCGAAAACTGTAAATGTGGGAGATCTTTTAACTGTCAGAGTCGTGTTGAAAGTCGACCGGGATATGGAATATGTGCATTTGAAAGATATGAGAGGCAGTGGGTTAGAACCTGTCGATGTTTTATCCTATTATCGTTATCAGGATGGGTTAAGTTATTACCAGTCGACTAAAGATGTGGCTACGCATTTCTTTATCTCTTATTTACCGAAAGGTACGTATGTTTTTGAATATGATTTAAGAGTGCAGCATAAAGGAGTTTATCAGAGCGGTATAGCTGAGATACAGTGTATGTACGCGCCTGAGTTTAGCAGCCATTCCGAGAGTATATTGTTGAATGTGAAGTGAGGTTTAAGAATCTAAAATAAATAATCAGGAGGTTTTTATGATTTGTTCCAAATGCGGAACGCAGAATCCGGATGACGCTAATTTTTGTATTGGTTGCAGTGCCAGATTTGTCAGTAAAAGCGATGATGAATTTTCGGTTTTTTATGAAAGGTTTGGTAGCTTCGGAGAACGTTTACTAGCTTTTCTTCTTGACGCTTTAATTTTAGGTTTTGCTGGATTTATAATTGGAGCTATTTTTGGAGGAGTTATCGGTTTAGTTTTAGGGATTATGGGAGCTTCTCAATTAGCAATTGAGGAGATTGCCGGGAATGTTGGTTTATTATTAGGGATAACGCTGAACTGGCTTTACTTTACTATTTTAGAAAGTTCTACCTGGCAAGCAACTTTCGGTAAAAAAACTTTAAATTTAAATGTTACCGATTTAAACGGCAATAAGATTACGTTTGGAAGGGCAAATGCAAGATACTGGAGTAAATTCATATCATCCATAACTCTAGGAATTGGTTATATAATGGCAGCTTTTACGGAAAAACATCAGGCTCTTCATGATATGATTGGCGGAACTATTGTCATGAAGAAGAAATGAGTCTTTTTATTATATATTAATTTTAAAACTTATCTATGTTGTTTTTTTGAAAACGTAGTTGCGTGAGTAACTTATATAGTTTACAATTCACTCAATTCTCACCTCAACCTTTAATACTTCAACTATTAAACCCCTTAAATCTCTTGTTTTTTTTGAGCTTTCTTAGTAATATGCAAATCCAATAAAATGATTAGGAGGAAAAAATAGATTTCGAGTACGAAGAAGGTATTAAAGACGTTTCTTTTATTAAAGTGAGCCGGGGAAATCTTCACCGTAATATCTTTACGCTTTCCTGGCCCGCGGTCGTGGAACATTTATTTTTTACAATTACCGCTTTGGTTGATATGGTAATGGTTTCACGTCTCGGTACGGATTCTATTGCCGCGGTGGGATTAGCAAGTACTTTATTCTTTATATTTATTTCCGTTTTTGCTTTTTCCCTGCGTATTGCCGCTCAGGCTTTAACCGCAAGGTTCGCGGGAGAAGGTTCTACGAACAAAATAAAAGTTGTCGGCGGAAATGTTTTGTTTGTCACTATAATTTTGGGAATCTCTATAAGTCTTTTGGGGGTATTTGGCAGTAAAATGTTAATGGGGCTTATGGGTACAAGTGAAATTGTTTGTGATCTTGGAAGCGGATATCTTAGAATTGTAATGGGTTGTTCAGTATTTGCTTTTGTTTATTTTACTTCGACAGGTATAATGAGGGGAATAGGGGATACCAGAACCCCTATGTTTTTGATGATTCTGGGGAATTTTTTTAATATAGTTTTTAATTACTACCTAATATTTGGTAAAGGTATCTTTCCGCGTCTTGGAGTTGTCGGAGCGGCTATTGCAACCGGAGGTTCTTATGTCTTTAGTGGAATTTTAATTATATTTTTGGTCCATTTCAGAGAAAGGATACCCGTCAAAATTGAAGATATCAAAAGAATAGAAAGTAAATCTATGTGGAATATTTGGAATATAGCTTCTCCCGCTATGTTGGAATTTGGTATACGGAGAACGAGTTTGTTTTTCTTCATGAAAATGGTCGCGTATCTTGGGACTGCTGCTCTGGCGGCGCATCAGCTTGCTCTAAGAATCGAATCTTTTTCATTTATGATGGGAATTGGTTTTGGTATCGCGTCCAATACTTTAGTAGGCCAAAGTTTAGGGGCAAAGAGAATAGATTTAGCTGACGAAAGCATAAAGAAAATTTCATATTACGCTATAGCGGTTATGTCTTCTCTTGCTTTCATCTTTGTCCTGAAACCGGAAATGATATTTTCAATTTTTAATCCTGAAGTAGATGTTAAAACCCTTGCAATGTTGGCGATTATAATAGCCGCGTTTGAACAAATACCTCTGGCTTTCCTTATTGTTATTGCGGGAGGATTGAATGGGGCAGGAGATACAAAAACGCCTATGATAATATCTTTTGTAGGTTCTATTCCGGTTAGATTGTCTCTTGCTTATTTATTTGCATTTAAAATGGGTTACGGTTTTGCCGGTATGTGGCTTGCGGCAGTCTGTGACTGGTTTATCGAGGGGATTCTCGCCGTCATTGCTTTTTATAAGGGTAAGTGGAGAGAAATAAAATTTGAATAAAAAACTAATTGAACTACAAAGATCGCAGAGTACACAAAGAAAAAATTTGTTGTTTTAACTAAACCCTCATATGTTGACAAAGATGAATATATTTTTATAATAATGATAACAATATATATATAAAGTAAACCAGAAACATTGAGGTCAGTTTATACGGCTTAACAATGGAGTATTTGTAATTAGTATTAATACGGATAAACTATGTTATGGAAGGAATAAAAGTGAATTTAATTGTTGTTAATATTATTGTAATAGGTGTCCTCGTTGCACTTTTTCTTTATAAGACTTATAAAAAAGATTTCTCGCTTCCACCCCACGAGTTTGCCTATGGTATATTGCTAAAAAGCATTGAAGAGCTTCCAATCATGGTAGACCAATTTCTGTCATTGGAGGCGTTGGACCCAGGTAAAATTGAAATAGAAACTATGGGAGATAAGGTGGATAAAACTCTAAATCTCTTAATAAGTCACATTACTTCAAAACAAAATGAGTCATTAATGCCCCTTGTTTCTTCACTGAAAGATATTGATACTTTATCTAACAAAAAAGAGAAAGCGATTAAGCTCGTCAATGCTCTTATTCCTTACAGAGATCAGTTAAGGGATGAAGAAAATCAGGATTCCCTTATAGTTTGTATCTGCTACGGCATGAAGCAGCCTGTTGATATTTCTTTAGATGCAAAAGGACACATCGAAAGCCTTGTGACCACGCTTGACACTCCCAAACAAACTGCGATCCTCAAATCAGGACAATGTCCAGTAAATTATTTGGTCGGAAATATAAATATCTATCCGCTCGATCTTGAAAACACATTCTGGCATAAGACCAAGAATTTTGGAGAATCGAAAGATAGCTCCATATTGGAAATAAGATTTATGGGTTTGAAAGGAATCTTTAAATATCTAATAAGTGAGATGGAAGACAAAACGGACAATCAATTCAAGCATTTAGATGGTGAATTGATAGAATAGTTAGTAGCATTAAAAATTAGAAATTTAATATTTGGATAAGATAGGTAAATATCAGTGACAAATGCATGTATTGTGGGTTAGGTTTTAATAAAAAAAATTATTTCGTATATTTAGTGTGTTTTGTGGTTTATAATTATGGATTTTGAAGAATTTGAGAAAGTAGTTAAAGAAATATCGAGAGATATACCTGAGGAATACAGGAATATCTTGAGAGAAGAAAGAATCGAGATTTTTTGCAGGGAATATGTTCCAATGGCGGTTAAACAGCAATTTCCCGGAAAAATAGTTTTCGGTTTGTTTTCAGGAGTTCCCAAAAACAAAATAAGAACTTTTTCTGTGCACGCTCAGCCAACAAGGATTGAAATTTATAAAGAAAGTTTTGAGAATATTTTTGGCAGAGAAATTAATAGCAGAATGAAAGAAAGGATTTATAAAACATTAGTTCACGAAATAGCCCATTATTTTGGATTTGATGAGGAAGAGGTAAGGGAGAGGGGATACTAAGCGGCAAAGCCGCTTAATTAGTTGAATAGTTGAATGGTAAAAAGTAAAACTTTGTGATCTTTGTGTACTTTGTGGTTCAATATTTTTTCTTTGGTAAATATTTTTTAGTAAAAGGGGTTGACAAAGCATTAATATAGAAGATATTTTATTATAGCGAGGAGGTCAATATGGAAAAAGATGAAACAAGTGAATGGATTGGTTTAGATGGTCAACGGTATGAATATTCTGTCCATGATTTACCCAAAGATTTTGATACAGGTAAGTATGGGAACTACATTTTTGCAAGAAAAATGAATGATGGTCATTGGATTCCGATTTATATAGGTCAGGGCGATCTCGGAGTTCTGATTGGGAAAGCTAATCCGCGCTTAAAATGTATAAAGGAAATGGGCGCTACGCACGTCCATGTGCATCAGAACGATAGTGAGTGGATAAGAACTACTGAAGAACATGATTTATTAGAAAATTATTTGAAAGTATTCAAACCCTTTGGTTGCAATTATAAGGGTGGTGAAGACAAAGACAAAGACAAAAACAAAGACAAAGACAAAGAAGACACTTTATTTGAATCGTAAAATCTGATAGATACTTAAGATCAGTTATATAGTTGAATAGTTGAATCGTTGAATGGTTAAATAGTATTACAAACCCTTAGGATTAGTTTAATAGTTAAATTAAAAAATTAGTCAAATGTTTTTTTCTTTGTGTGCTTTGTGTACTCTGTGTGATAATTATTTTGGGTTGGGGAGAAGGGTTTTCAAAACAATAAAGTCTTTTTTCTCTGTGTTCTCCGTGTGCTCTGTGTGAGAATAAGTTGGGTGGGGGTTGGGTTTTAAGCAACGTAAATATTTTTTATCTGTGTGTATCCGTGGCTAATTAAGTATGGCACTTGACAAATACGATATAAATTACTAAATTTTTATTAGGAAACTACGGAAGCTAAGGAGGAAAATTTGAAGAAATTTTTTCTTTTAAATTTGTTATTTTTTGTTACCTGCAGTTCGACACAAAAAGAGATTAAGGTTAACGACCAATCTAAAACATCTAATTATATATTATTCGATTATATAAACTTATTAAGCGGAAAAAACTATTACCCGCTTCTTGATAGTATCAAAAATGGACAATCCGATGATTTTTTTGCTTTGAGGATGGCTTATACTAAAACAAAATCTTATGATCCTTATAATGTTGAAATCGACGGGTTACGAAAAAAAATAGAGATAAATATTGAAGGAAAAAATTATGAAAAAGCTCTTGAAATCGCAAACACGATTCTTAATAGAAGATATATAGACATTAAAACACATTTGTACTGCGCGAACATTTATTATCAACTCAATAATAAGGAAAGATCAGATTATCATTATGGTATTTATAATGGTTTATTGAATTCAATTTATTTTTCCGGTGATGGTAAAAGCGCGAAAACTGCTTTTATTATTATGGAAATTTCTGAAGAATACGATTTAATGAAATGGTTAGAATTCGAACATACAAAACAATATTTAATGCTTTTAGATGGCTATACTTTTGATATATTCGAAGTTTCTAATGATAGTATAGAGACGGAATTATTTTTCAACACAGCTTTGGCTTTAGAACATTTTTCAGAGGGAATCGACTGATTATAAGTCAAATTACAACATTGATAAGATTTCGTTGATTTATATATAATAAATAGTTTTAACATACGGAGGGAAGGAGTGTAGAATGTCAATAATTAGAAACTTGTACGCTAAGTATCTTTACAACAAGGGACTTAACGCAAAAAAGACAGGTAAGTTACCTATGGCCAGCGATTTAATGGAACAGAGTTCGGATATATTGTGGGAAATGATTTCGGGAGGTAATGATAAATACGAAGACGAATACGCCCGAACTAAGATGAATTTGGGTTTGATATATAACAAAATGGGAAAAATCGATGATTCGATTTGTTCTTTTCAAATATCGATCCTTAAATTTAAATCTCTTATTTCCAAAGGGAGAATAGACCTTATAGATGATCTGGCAAAAGCTGAAACAGCTTTTAGACATCTATACGGAGGTGAGGGAGAGGAAGTCTCTTAGCTTTAATTTTTTTTCGATTAAATTCTAATTTAAAAACGCGGTTATTTGTTAAGACTGTTTGTAACAATATGTGGGTTGACAAAAACAGTGTCTAGAGTAAGATACATACCAGTTTGTGTTTTTAAACTTTTAATAATTAAAGTTTGATAGTTCTTTAAAATTAGAAAATATGTATAATAAAAGGGGGATTAAATAGCTATGAAAAGTTATAGAATAGCAGTAGTACCAGGTGACGGCACGGGTCCTGAAGTAGTAAGGGAGGGGTTAAAAGTTTTAGAAGCAGCCCAATCGAAATTCGGATTCAAATGCGAAACTGTTGAATATGATGTCGGTGGAGAAAGATATTTGAAAACCGGTGAAGTTTTACCGGATTCGGTGATTGAAGAGCTTAAAACTTTTGAGGCTATATATCTGGGAGCTATTGGGCATCCCGATGTAAAACCCGGTATTTTGGAAAAAGGAATTTTACTCAGGTTGCGTTTTGCCCTCGATCAGTATATAAATTTAAGACCTGTAGTACTTTACGATAAGAGATTTTGTCCTTTAGCCGGTAAAGAAGAAAAAGACATAGATTTTATTGTAGTAAGAGAGAACACTGAAGGATTATACTGTGGTTCCGGCGGTTTCTTGAAAAAAAATACTCAAGATGAAGTTGCTGTCCAGGAAAGTATTAATACTTATAAGGGAGTTGAACGCTGTATAAAATTCGCTTTCGAATACGCGAAAAAAAGAAATAAAAGAAAACAGGTTACTTTGTGCGGAAAAACCAATGTTTTGACTTTTGCTTTCGATTTGTGGGAAAGGACATTCTATAAAGTCGCTAAGAATTATCCCGATATAAAAACCGACTATGCCCATGTTGATGCTACATGTATGTGGATGGTAAAAAATCCTGAATGGTTCGATGTTATAGTTACCGACAATATGTTCGGTGATATTATAACGGATCTTGGAGCTATGGTTCAGGGAGGTATGGGTATTGCTGCCGGAGGAAATCTTAACCCTGAAGGCGTATCGATGTTCGAACCGATCGGGGGAAGCGCTCCCAAATATACAGGCAAAAATGTTATAAATCCCTTGGCTGCGATATGCGCACTTTCTTTGATGCTCGATACTCTCGGAGAAGGAGAGGCGGCAGAAGTGGTTGAAAATTCTGTAAAAAAGGTTGTTAAGGAAAAGCTCGAAAGTCTTTCCGCGGGTAAGATGGGATATTCAACCACGGAAGTGGGAGATTTGGTAGTTGAAAACCTGGCGTAGTAGATTCTTCGAATCCAAGTTGAATTGTTGAATGGTTGAATAGGTGAATAGGAAAAACAAAGATAAACATCCTTTTAAGTACTGTGGGATGGGAGTTTTTGAAAACAAATATTTTTTTGTCCTCGGGTGAGAAGGGTTTTAGTGTATTTAGTATGTTTCGTGGTTAAAGTTTTTTCTTTGTGTCTTAGTGCCTTTGTGGCTATTTCCATTCTCAGGGGTGTCGATTCCAAAGATTGACATTTTAAATAAAACAATTATTTTAACTTTAACGAATTCAACAATAAAGATTCGGAAAGAGGAAGAGATGTGATTGCATTTAGAGGAAAGTATATACGCGGATATGAACGAGTTGTATCCAATTAAACAGAAAACTAACCTTGAAATCTTATAATAATTTTTGATTCGTTATAGTTATATATAAATTCAAAGGAGGAAAAAAATATGAAAAAAAAGTTTTTCCCAATCATCGGGTTAATTATCCTGATACTTTTTTCTTGTTTGAAACCTGACGAAAAAGATACTATATCTGAAACATATTGGTCAGATGGCGCTATAATCGATGCCGCAAGCGGTTTCCCGTCGGATATTCTCCTGGCTTTAGAACATGCAAATCCGGGGGATAATATCCGGATTCCAGCCGGAACGTTTGACTTTGACGAAAGTATTTATATGGACGCGGGTGTAAATATTGTTGGTGCCGGCTGCGATGAGACAATACTTCAGACAAACGGAGAACTGGTAAATCCTTTATTCATTGTAGACGGTTCAAATGGATTGCCTGTCGGGTTTGCTCATATGAAACTGATCGGAGATCAAGCAGCTGATTCTGATCTTATGGACGATGGTATCGAATTAAGAAATGGGTGTCAGGATTTCAGAATAACAGAAATGGAATTCGAAAGTTTCGGGCAGCAGGCCATCGGAGTAAATGGCAATGCCATGGGCGTTATCGACAATTGCAGTTTTATTAACATCTACCGTCCGGCTATAGCTAATTTCGGATACGGTGTAGCTGTTATGGGAGACGGCGAAGCCGCATGGAACCGTTCTTTCATACTGGGCGATCAGAACGCTGTTTTTGTGGAAGACAGCTATTTTATTGGAAACCGTCACGCCATAGCTTCAAATAACGGGTCACGCTATGTTTTCAGGTACAATTTAGTTGAAGATAATGGCGGAGAGGGTGCATGGGTTCAGGCTATTGATGCTCATGGTCCGGGGTACGGTTCATCTCGGGGAAGCCGCAGTTATGAAGTCTACAATAACACTATTGATAACGCAAATACTACTTGCTGGGTAGCAATGTATATTCGCGGGGGCGACGGTGTTATTTTCAATAATACCATTTCAGGGGGTATCTCGACCGCCCCGATAATGCTTACGAACGAGAGCGGATCCGAATACCCCGCACTCGACCAGATCCGTGAACTTTATGTGTGGGAAAACTATTATGAAAATAGCCTGACTGTCCCCACAAACTGGTCGCCTGGGGATCCTAGAGTCGTACAGGAAGGTCGGGATTATTTTAATTATCAACGACCAGGATACACGCCTTATACCTATCCACATCCATTAAGAGATAGATAAAAGAAAATTGGTATAGAACTTCTTCCTGTAAGTAGATTTTATGTGTGAGAAATTCAGTCATGATCCATCAGGTGCAGGTAGTCAGTCAAAAAACAAAATATTACAATACAAAATCAGTGTTTATCCATGTTAATCGATAGCAATAATATTTTCAATTTTCAATTTACAACTTGCAATTTACAATTAGACACTAAGAAGTGTAGTATTTCTTTGTGTCTCTGTATGAAACTAAGGGGTTGACTTTTTTAATGGTTTTAATTATAGTAACCGCACAAAAAAGGAGATATATTATTATGTTGGGAGTAGAGTTGGGGATTTTAAATTAACATATTGGCATAGACAGGTCTTTAAACGAGATACTTCCTATTTTTCTGTCAAAATCTTTATTCAAGACAAAATAAAAAAAGCATTTCTTTATACTTTTTCATCAAACAAATCACTTATATTAAAATTGACAAAATCAATGTATGTTTTTGACTTGAAATATTACGTACAAATGTTTATTATGCAAAATATTCAAGAAATCAAAATTGGTGTAATTTAGGTTTCTCAGTCGTAATGTTAATTAATGAAAATATAATTATATAATTTTTAGGAGGTTTTTGGTAAAATGAAAAAGGGTAAATCTAAGAAAAAGATATTAAGTGGAGCTGAAATACTTATTAAGTCTTTAAAAGAAAATAAAGTCGATGTTATTTTTGGATATCCCGGAGGCGCGGTTTTAGACATTTTTAATCATCTACATGATAGTGATATAAATTTTTATTTGACGAGACATGAACAGGGTGCGGCTCACGCGGCTGACGGTTATGCCAGAGCTTCCGGAAAACTCGGGGTTTGCATTGCTACTTCAGGTCCGGGAGCAACGAATCTGGTTACCGGTATAGCAACCGCGAATATGGATTCTATTCCAATGCTTGCGATTACAGGGCAGGTCTCAACAAGCCTTATCGGTAATGAAGCTTTCCAGGAAGTCGATGCCACAGGTATAACAAGACCCATAACAAAGCACAATTATCTGGTTAAGAACGTCGATAATCTTGCTCAAATAGTGAATGAAGCAATATATATAGCAACTACCGGTCGCCCCGGGCCCGTTTTAATCGATATCCCTAAAAACGTTCAGCAGGCACAGACTTCAAAAATTAGCAGCAATGGAATCAATATACCCGGTTATAAACCTACACTTACAGGTAATTTAAAACAGATAAATAAAGCGGCAGCATTAATAGATAAAGCAAAGAAACCGCTTATATACTCAGGCGGAGGCGTTATTACTTCCGGGGCTTCGGATTTGTTAAAGAAACTCGCGGAAAAAATAAACGTGCCGGTTACTACCACATTAATGGGATTAGGAGCCTTTCCTGAAACACATAAACTTTCTCTTGGTATGCTGGGAATGCATGGTACTCAGTATGCTAACTTCGCGATAATGGAATCGGATCTTATATTGGCTATAGGAGCGCGTTTTGATGATAGGGTTACCGGTAAAATTTCCGAATTTGCTCCTCACGCGAAAATTATACATATAGATATCGATCCCTCTTCAGTCGGAAAAAATGTCAGAGTCGATATACCGATTGTCGGCGACGTTAAAAATGTTTTAAAAGAACTAAACAGAGTTTTAAAAGCTAAAAAACATGATGATTGGATAAAAGAAATCGATGGGTGGAAGAAAAAATTTCCTCTGAACTATAAAAAGAATAATAAAGTTGTTTCTCCCCAGTATGTGGTTGAATGTGTTCGTGAAGCTACAAAGGGTAAGGCGATTATTTCAACTGAAGTCGGGCAAAATCAGATGTGGGTCGCGCAGTTTTATAAGTTCGATAAACCTCGTACACTTCTGACTTCGGGAGGACTCGGCACAATGGGATATGGTTTTCCTGCCGCTATAGGCGCAAAGGTTGCTAGACCGGATATGCCTGTTTTTGATATTGCCGGGGATGGCAGTATTCAGATGAACATTCAGGAGTTGGCAACCGCGGTCACAAAAAATATAGATATTAAGATAATGATTCTCAACAATGGTTTTCTCGGTCTGGTTAGGCAATGGCAGGAACTGTTTTATAACAAAAGATATGCGGCAACGTGTCTTAGAACCGGAGCATTAAATCCCGATAAGATTGACTATGAAAAATGTCCTGAGTATACGCCCGATTTTGTTAAACTCGCGGAAGCCTACGGCGCAACAGGAATGAGGATTTACAAAAACGAGGATGTTAAAGAAGCAATTAAAAAAGCGTTAAAAACAGATGGTCCTGTCGTTGTTGATTTTATAATTGGTAAAGAGGAAAATGTTTTTCCGATTGTTCCCGCAGGAGCTTCACTACGACAGATGATGGGAGGAATGGCATAATGAGAAGAATAATTTCTGTACTGGTCGAAAATAAGTTTGGTGTTCTGGCAGGAGTTTCGGAACTGTTTAGCAGCAGAGGTTTTAATATTGAAAGTCTTTCAGTGGGAGAGACTCTGGATTCGCATTTATCAAGGATAACGATAGTTGTCGATGGAGACGATTATATTTTTGAAGAAATCAAGAAACAATTGAATAAACTTATCAATGTTATAAAGGTTCAAGATTTTACCAATGTTGATCATGTGGAACGAGAAATGGTTTTTATAAAGGTTAATCTTTCGAGGAAAACTCGCGCTGAACTTATAGAAATAGTTAATATATTCAGAGCGAAAATTATCGATGTCGGCAAAGATTGCATGACTGTTGAAATAACAGGTAAACACAACAAGATTAAAGCTTTTATTGAATTGGTCAAACCTTTTGGTATCGTGGAAATAGTAAGAGCCGGCAAAATAGCAATTGCCCGTAAAAAAGGAGGGAAATAATGGTTGAGATTTATTATGATAAAGATGTAAATATTGATATTTTAAAGGATAAAACCATAGGGATTATAGGATATGGTAGTCAGGGGCACGCCCAGGCTCAGAATCTTAGAGATTCGGGATTGAATGTTATCGTTGCGGAAGTAGAGGGAACAGACAATTATAAATTAGCAAAAGAACATGGTTTTGACCCGATGACTGCAGATGAACTTGCTTCGAAAGCAGATATTATTGCTGTGCTTGTACCGGATGAGATACAGGCTAAAATTTATAAACAATCTATAGAATCTAATTTAAAAGCAGGTAACGCGTTGCTTTTTTCGCATGGTTTTAATATTAGATTTAAGCAAATCATTCCTCCCGATTTTGTAGATGTTATAATGGTAGCCCCTAAAGGTCCGGGACATCTTGTTAGAAGTGAATACGAAAAGGGTGGGGGAGTGCCGAATCTTATTGCCGTAGAAAACGATGCAAGCGGTAATGCTTTTCAGTTGGCGCTCGCTTATTCAAAAGGAATAGGCGGAACAAAAGGCGGGGCTATAAAAACCACCTTTCCTGAAGAAACAGAAACAGACCTTTTCGGAGAGCAAGTTGTTCTTTGCGGAGGGGTTTCCGCCCTTGTGAAAAAAGGTTTTGAAGTATTAACTGAAGCAGGATATCAACCTGAAATTGCTTATTTTGAATGTATGCACGAGCTTAAATTGATCGTCGATTTGTTCTATCAGGGCGGTTTGAACTATATGCGTTATTCTGTGAGCAATACGGCTGAATATGGTGATTTTACCCGCGGAGAACGTATTATCTCCGAGGAAACAAAGAAAGAAATGAAAAAAATACTATCTGAAATCAAAGATGGTTCTTTCGCTAAAGAGTGGATTGAAGAAGCTTCAAAAGGAAAACCGAATTTGAAAAAGTTCGAAGAAAGAGATAGAAATCATCCGATTGAAATAACCGGGAAAAAACTAAGAAGTATGATGGATTGGATAGACGATAAAGTAGTATAATAACAGGTCTTAGGTTTTAGATATTAGGTGTTAGGATTAAAAATTTGGAGGAGACAATGAAGAAGTCCGGGAAAAAAACAGGAGACAAAAAGAAAGAAGTAAAATTGTATGACGCGACTTTGCGTGAAGGAACACAAGCAGAGGGGATATCTCTTTCATCAGCCGATAAGATAAAAATAACTAAATTGCTCGATGAATTGGGAATCCATTACATAGAAGGTGGTTGGCCGGGTTCAAATCCGAAAGACGCGGAATACTTTAAAGAAGTTAAAAATTTAAAACTTAAAAATACCCGTATAGCCGCTTTCGGAAGTACCTACCGTAAAAATACAATGCCTGAAGAAGACCAAAACATCAAAGCTCTTTTGGATAGCGGAGCCCCTGTTATAACAATTTTCGGAAAAACCTGGATACTTCATGTTAAGTATGCCCTTCGTACAACGTTGGATAAAAATCTCGAAATGATCGAAAAAAGCGTAAAATATCTTAAATCAAAAAAGCGAGAGGTAATTTATGACGCGGAACACTTTTTTGATGGATACAAAACAGATCCAAAATATGCTGTGAAAACTCTTGCCGCTGCCGCGAGCGGAGGAACAAGCGCGCTGGTTTTATGTGATACGAATGGAGGAAGTCTTCCTTATGAGGTGGAGAATATAACAAAAACAATCGTAAAAGAATTTCCCGATTTGGACATTGGCATACATACACACAATGATTCAGGTACTGCTATGGGAAATACTCTTGCGGCAGTTCAGGCTGGCGCGACACATGTTCAGGGTACTATAAATGGTTATGGTGAAAGATGTGGAAATGTGGACCTTAGCGCCTTAATCGCAAACCTTCAGTTGAAGTTAGGTATGAATGTTTTGCCGATGAAAAATTTAGTACATCTGACAAGGGTAGCGAACGCAGTGGCGTTTATAGCGAATCAACCACCCCCATATCATTCTCCATATATCGGTCGTAGCGCATTTGCCCATAAGGGTGGTATTCATGTGTCTGCTATGCGTAGGAATCCTCTTACGTATCAACATATCGACCCGGAGCTTGTAGGTAATGAATCTCGAGTTCTGATTTCGGAGCTTTCCGGTAAGTCCAATCTTCACAGTAAACTCGAAAAAATGAGTATGTCCGGCAAAGTCGATAATCTAAAGGAGGTTTTGGATAAAATAAAAACACTCGAGCACGACGGATTTAGCTTTGAGGCGGCTGAGGCTTCAGTCGAATTGCTATTGCTTCGTTGTAAAAAGGATTATAAACCTCCTTTTAAAATGCTGGACTTCATGGCCGTAGTCGAACACAGAGAAAAAAGAGGAATCTTTGCTGAAGCCACTGTAAAAGTGCTTGTCGGAGATAAAATCTTTCATATGGCAGCTGAAGGGGATGGCCCTGTGGATGCTCTACATACAGCTTTAACGAAAGCGCTCCGCGAAGGACATCCCAATATAGAAAATTTTCATCTTGCGGATTATAAAGTTCATATTATTAATAGCAGTAAAGGTACAGGAGCTATAACCAGAGTTATGATAGATATGCAGCTTGATAACAAATTCTGGAGTACGGTCGGAGCTTCCGCCAATGTAATAGAGGCAAGCTGGATAGCTCTTTCTGATGCCATGGAATATGGTATATATCTGGAGGAACAAACTTGAATATTGAAAGGGATTTATCGGTAGTATTTAAAGATGCAAACTTGTTCAGGAAATCTTTGCTGGGTGGTCTTTTTTTTATGATTCCTCCTTTGTTTATTCTTTCCTTTGGTTTTATTGCTCGATTTATCTATAATCGTTTAGAGACTGGTAACAAGGAACTTCCTTCCTGGGATAATTGGGGTGCTTTGTTTATAAAAGGATTTGAGTGGGGTTTGATAATTTTATTCTATTTAGCAATTCCGGTATTATTTTTATCTCTTTTGCCGGGTTCTGTTATAGAATTTTTGGTTAATCCCAGATTTGTAATATCTTCTTTAAACCTTAACGGTTTTTTTATATTATCTTTTTCTTCTGTAATGGGTTTTATCGCAATGTTTTTTCTGCCTATGGCGTTGATAATTTTTTCCGATTCCGGGTCTCTTATTAATGGTGTAAAGTTTGAAATTATATTTAAACATATTAAAAGTAAACTCTTACCATATATACTTGCTTATTTTGTTATGATTTTCCTACTTGGTTTCGACTTTTTACTGCACATTATATTGAATAATTATGTTATTCACTTTGGGTTAATACCTGCTTATTTTGTTTTTGTCTGGTTTGCTTTTATTATTTCTTTGATTTCAGCTTCTTTATTTATTGAGAGTTTTTAGCTTATTGACGAAACTTTTAAGGGCGCAAGTACGAAATAATTCCTCAGGTATTTCAATTTCCCATTTGTTTTTATCGTTTTTCTCAAGAATTAGATCTACTTTTCTAATTAATGTATCATCTTTAAGGAAAACCTTTAAATTAAAACTGTTTTCTTGTTCTGTGTATTTTAGCAATTTTGCAACAGAGTCTTTTTTAGAGAATGTTTCCCCGCGAATATTTTCTAATTCCGGAGTGGAAAAATTCGGCAGAGTAATTTTAGAAGGTATTTTATATTCTTTCATTCTAAAATTTATTTCAGGGTCGGCTTTTTTCTGGAACATCATATAAAAAATCTCCTTTCCTTCTTTCCTCCATTTTTTTTCATATTTTGTAGAAAAATGGTTGGAAAGCTCGTCAGTCCATCCTTTCTGAAATAAAGATTCCCAGAGATGAACCGATGCCATTTCTTCCAGTATAAAATCTCTATAGAAAGGATCATCGGTCGCGACAATTATTTTCCCCTTATCAGTTAAACAGGAAGCTGCTATTTTAAAAAATTCTCTATCCAATAATCGGTTCTTATAATGTTTTTTCTTAGGCCATGGATCCGGAAAGTTAAGATATATATGAGAAAGTGATTTTTCGGGGACTAATACTATGAAAGCTGCTTTTGCTTCCATGCAGACTACTTTAATACTATTCTTTTTGGCTTTTTCTATTTTCTTGGTGGCTTTTCTAAAAGACTCATTCGAATAATCGATACCGAAAAAATTTCTCTCCGGATGAAGTTCGGATTTTTTTATGAGGAATTCTCCGTTTCCAAATCCAATTTCGCAATCAACAGGATTTTTATTTCCAAAAATCTCTTTCCAATTTACAGGTTTATCTAACTCTCTCCAATTCAAACCTATATCCATGTTATTAAATTAATTTAAACATCCCTTTTGTCAAGGGTTTGTAGGAATAAACAAAAAACAAAATAATTTTACCACAGAGAGCACAGAGAAAAAAGATATTTGTTTTTAAAAGCCATCCCACAACCCAAAAGTATTATCACACAGAGCACACAGAGAACAAAGGGAAATTCTGTTTTTTTACCCTACTCAACCCTAAATAAATAGGACGCAGATGAACGCAGATTTACAGGATTATTTTGTTTTTTAACACACCAACACACCCACGCATTAACACACTAACAAAATTAGTTTAGGAACTTTAAACTAATTTTACCTTTTCTTTAGCCAGTTTATTATAACTAATAATACCAGGGCGCCAACGAAAGCCGTTATTAATGAACCTATAAGGTCGCCGTGTTGAACTCCTAACGATAATGAAATACCTAACAGGTCAAATAAGAATCCTCCTATCAAAGAGCCTATACATCCTACAACAATATTGCCTAAAACACCATATCCTTTTCTTCCCGCCATTACTTTGCCTGCAAGCCAACCAGCCAGGGCTCCGATAATTAAAAACCATATAATATTCATACTTTATTCCTCCTTAATTTTACCAGTAATGATGTACTGATTCGCGTATGTATTCATCATAAATATTCTTTACCTTTTTCATAGTTTCGTCGGATAGGGGAGATAGATCTGGAACAGAAAAATTCTCTTCTGCTTGTGATGGGCGTTTAGCACCCGGAATGGTACACGTTACTGCGTCAAACATCAAAATCCAGCGTAAGGCGAACTGTGTCAGACTCATTCCGGAGGGACATATTGCTTTTAGTTCTTTAACGACTTTTAATCCTGTATCATAATCGACTCCGGAGAAAGTTTCCCCCCGATCGAAAGCTTCACCCCTGCGATTGAAATTTCTGTGGTCATCGGAATCAAAGGTTGTATCCTGTTTAAATTTCCCGGTTAACATTCCCGAGGCAAGAGGAACACGTGCTAAGATACCTACCTTTCGTTTTTTTGCCTGTTCAAAAAAGAGTTCTGAGGGTCTATGACGGAACATATTGAATATTATCTGTATTGATTGCACGTTAGGATATTCTATCGCTTTTAATGCTTCTTCGACCTTTTCTACGCTTACACCGTAATAGCGAATTTTACCCTCTCGGACAAAATCGTCCATTATTTCGAAGACTTTAGGCTTATAATAAACTCCTATAGGAGGGCAGTGCAGTTGAAGTAAATCGATGGTTTCAACGTTAAGGTTTTTTAAGCTTCTTTCGATGAATGAAGCAAGATTTTTACGGTTATAGCCTTCTGCTGTATGAGGATCGAGCCTTCTGCCGGCTTTAGTGGTGATATATATTTTTCCATCATGTTTGTTACGTAATTCTCCTAACAATTTCTCGCTGCGTCCGTCGCCGTAAACATCGGCTGTGTCGAAAAAATTTACTCCGAGCTCTAACGCTTTATGTAAAGCGGCCATGGATTCCTTATCCTCAACAGGTCCCCAGGTTCCACCAATTGCCCATGAACCAAAACTCACCGCCGAAACTTTAAAACCCGTACGCCCTAGTTCTCTGTATTGCATTATTTGCCTCCTTATACTTAAAGCCCTTTTCTATCTGCAAAAAATCCTATGTTCAATAATAAAAAACTTATTATTAAAAAATCAATCTTTATCAATCTGTTTTAAACCACTCAATTGCTCTATCGATCTTTGTAAAAACTTTTAGATTGTATCCTTTTTTGACGGCAACGTTTTCCAGAAATATTTCATTAGCATTAGTACTAGAGTAAACTAGAGCTACCTTATGTGGTGTCATTTTCATTTTTAGGTCCGTATCAACAGGTACAGTTCCTATTAAAAATGTATCCGTCGTTCCACTAATAATTTGTGCTTGCCTCATATCTATCAGAAATCTACAATAACCCTTTTCATTATGATAATCACGGACAAACTCTTGCAGTGTTATGGAATCGTCGGGGCGATGAAGCTTACCCTTAACACTAATAATACAAATTTTATTAACTTCATCAAACTCTGTGGTGTACTTCATTTTGTACCTCACCTGTCAAATTCAAACAATGATAAGTATCGCATTATTACGAAGATAGTATTTTAGATTTTTCTATTTCGGTCAATTTCATATGTGCCTGTAAACCTCCATAAAGACCAAACAGGGCGAATAAATGAAATCCGATGCTCAAGAAATCCGGTACTATCAGGAATATTAATCCATCCAATGCATATAATACCATCCCGATAATAAAGCTAATTTTGTATCGCTTCATGGCTAAGACTCCGAAAGTAACAAAAAGACCTGCGACAAGAATATCTGCAACGAAAGCTAATATTTTTATAATAGTTGCTGCGGAAGCGCCAGCCTCTGCTGCGATTCCAGAGGCTATGCCGTCTATTACTTGTGTTATCCCCAAACCGACAAGGAAATTCCATTGCCCTCCTACCATTAATATTATCGAGTTGACTAGAGACAAACCGGCAATCCAAAAAAACCATCCTGCTCCATTTTTAAATCGATTTTGAAGCTTTAATTTTTCTTCTATCGTTGTAGCTAGTTTTTGGTCTTTATCGATTTCCTGCATATTATAACTTATTTCACAAAAATAATCTTGTTTGTTTTAAAGTTTCCTCCGGCTTTAAGACGACAGAAGTAAACCCCATCGGCTAAATTTTCAGTATCCCATCCAATGTTATAAGTACCTCTACTTAGCACTTCCTCAACAAGAGTTTCAACCTCTTGCCCCGAAAGATTGTAGATTTTAAGCGAAACGAATTCAGTAAAAGGAACAAAGAAGCGAATCGACGTGCTTTCATTAAAGAGCATTAAGTCATTATTGTTCATCGAGAAGTCAATATTTTCTTCGATTATACCAGAGGGGTCGTAGTTCGATATTAATTCTATACCTTCATCTTCACCAAGGTTTCGCGAATATTTCATTTCGTTCGCATTATTCCAGTGTTCATGAACTCCAAGACTCCAGGGGATAGGAGTTCCGTCTTCTTCCGGGTCGTAATACGGAATGTCGTCGGTCCAATTTACCGAATCAGCAGCCTGGTGCAAAAAGTCATCAACACCGGCATATCTGGGAAAAGGACCTTTATATGTTCCGGTGGGATTACCTTCAGTTGGATGATCTTCATCGAATTCCTGATATAGAAAATCAAAACCGACAGATTCTATGGCAACCGGGTCCTGTGAAACGAATATCGAGGATGGCCAGTCATTATTAAATGGCGCCATTCTCCATTTTATTGGAGGATTTGCCCAATTAGTTGAACCCCATATTCCGTCGATTATATATAGGATCGTTTTACCGCCAAGATGTTCATGACCCATAATATCCACAAAACAGCGATATACTCCATATTCTCCGTTATCGACAACTCCATTTCCCTCTGTAGAGGGTAAACTATAATGCCAAACCGCGGCACCGTTAAATGGTACAAATGTTCCGAAATGATTCTTACTTGAAAGAGAAATACCTGCTCTATGATGTTTTTTGAATACCGGTATATTAATCATATAATCCGCTTCAAGATAACATTTTGGCAGGTAATCCTGTACTTCACCATCACTGGTAAACATTTCAAAAGTATCCGACTGTTCTATTGAAGTACGACCATTACCGTTTCCCCAGTATTTAACATCGGGGAAAACAGAATGTAATTTATTCCAGTATAAATCCGTAAGAGTTCTTCCAGGATCACCAATACTAATGTCTCCCCCGGCAACTCCTACGACATTTATTAATTGGTTCAATACGGCAAGGACGATTTGAGGGGATGTATCGATTGTGTTATCACCATAAGAAACCGAGCTATTTAAATTAATTTTAATAACAATTTTTTCCCCAGACGCGTAGCCAACATCTCCTCTTTCGTGAGTTTGATTATAATGATGAAATATCGCATCCCAGGCCGCGGAATCGGATTCTTGTTCTGTTAACATTCCTAATGCGTCAGATAACATGGTATTTACCACTCCTTGATTCGTATTATCATCCTGCCACCAATAATCACCTAATGTATTGGCACAAGTCTCATCTGTTGCGTCAGGATCGTAAATCCAGGCCACACGACCGGGATATACCCCTTTTCCTTCACCCATTGGCTGATTTGGTCCTTCTAAAATAGAAGACCGGAAACTCGCGTATACTTTCTGGTCTGTTTTTAAAAATGTAGATATAAATAAAACCGAACCCAGCAATAATAAAATCGAAAATACGACATATTTCGATTTATATAAGTATTGTTTTGCTTTTTTGAATATCAGTAATGAAGAAGTAATTCCCAATAGATAAACAACAAAGGATGAGGCGAGCGGCGCTGCAACCTTCATACATGGATATGTTGCACGGCTTGGTTTTGGAATAACACGAATTAAGAACCAGATAAGCGACGCTAAACCAATAATTGGAAAAGACAACTTTTTAATAAATTTTTTCATAATATAACTCTCCTTTTTGGAATAGTTAAAAAACATAGCCCATAAGTGTTAATAATAATAGTAGAAACATCATTATCGTTATAATTAAGTCTCATACTAAAATTGTAATTAAAATCTCACCTTTGTCAACATTAAATTTTAAGACCTGATTTTTAATTGCAAGGAGCGAGGAAAGAGTAAAAGAAGTCACAGAAAAATATTTATATCTCTTCTGCTTTTTTATACAGAATTTTGATAGCTCGGTTAATTCCAGAAACCGGTTAAATTAAGCCGGAAATAACTACCTGTTTGCGCCTGCTTCGCGAAGAAATGTATCGATAGAGCTATATTGTCCAGCAAGGCTCAGAGGTGTTCTGCCGTAGTTATCTACTGCATTTACATTGGCGCCTAGACCTATAAGTTTGCGAACCATATCACTCAATCCTCTATTAACGGCATAATGCAAAGCGGTATCACCGTAATCGTCTGCCGCTTCGAGGTCGGCCCCATTTTCCAACAGTAACTTGACAACTCCGATTTGATTGTGTGTAGCTGCCAGGTGTAATGGTGTAGCACCGGATGTAGATGTTTGCCCACTGCCCCCAAGCTTTGAATCCACATCGGCACCATTCTTTAGTAAAGTGGAAACTATATCAGCTTGGCCCTTCATTACTGCCAAATGTAACGGGGTAGCACCAGGATCGCCTCCACCTGTTATTTTGGCATTCACGTTCGCCCCTTTATTAATAAGTTGCGTAACAACCTGAGTATAGCCATTAAATGAGGCTATATGAAGTGGCATATTACCACCGTCTAAACCTAAATTAACATCTGCGCCTTGTTCAATTAGTTGTAAAGCAAGATCTGGGTGTCCTTTTTCTATTGCATCGAATAGATCTGACATTTTTTCTCCTTTTTATTCCAATATATGAATATTTTTCTTTTCACAAATGGACTTAAGGACATCAGGCCAGACCGTGGTGCTTACCTCTCCAATATGAGCGGTCCTTAACAGATACATATATGTCCTTGACTGACCGATGCCGCCTCCGATACTTAATGGTATCTCATCATTAAGTATAGCCTGGTGATATGGCAACTGTAGAAAATCTTCCTGTCCGGATTCTCTTAACTGCTGCACCAGTGTTTTTCTAGTCACACGAATACCCATAGATGTTAGTTCATGACGACGTTTGGTAACCGGATTCCATACCAGAATATCACCGTTTAGTCCATGGAACTGTTTCCCGTTTTTTTTAATCGTTGGCGTAATCCAATCATCATAATCCGCCGCTCTCATCTCATGAGGATAACCGTCTTCTAAGACATAGCCGACACCGATAATAAAGATTGCGGGGTGCACTTCCTGTACTATTTTTGTTTCTCGCTGTTTACGTGTGAAATCCGGATAACGTTCCAGAATTTCCTCCGCGTGAAAAAATTTCAACTCTTTTGGTATATCGGGATACTTATCGGTGTTGAGTTCGGGGAAGTCTTTTTTAACCATTTGGCCCGCCTCATAGATAACCATCCATATTTTCTCGACGACACCTTTAAGAAAATCGAGATTGCGCATATCTTTCGTGATAACCCTTTCCCAATCCCATTGGTCGACATAGGCGCTATGGTCATGGTCGAGGAAATAATCCTTTCTGACTGCTCTCATATCCGTACAGATACCTTCGCCCACTTCACAATCGAACTGCTTCAATGCCATCCGTTTCCATTTTGTAGCCGCCTGGACCACCTGAGATTCTATTCTTTTTGTAAGACCCAGTCCACATGGAAAGTCAACGGGTGTGCGTGAACCGTCCCGGTCCAGGTAGTCATTGAGCCCGCTTTCTTTAGTAACGATGAGCGGAACTTGAACCATAAAAAGGTTAAGTTCTTTGCAAAGATTCTCCTCGATAAAGTTTTTGATTTTGTATAACGCTTTCATCCTTTTCTTAGGACTTAATAATGCTTCATAGTCGTGAGGAAGAATTTTATCTACTTGTTCATAAGTACTTATACCCGGACCTGCCAGGTCTGCTTTCTTATCTGCCATCAAAGACCTCCTTTGTTGGAAGGGAATATATATAAAAATCCCATCTTTGTCAACATAGAACTTTATCCCTATAATTTTTAGAATTTAGGATTTTGGGGTTGGAATTTTTAAAAACATAGAGATTTTTTCTTTGTGCTCTTAGTGGCTTTGTGTGAGAATAATTTTAGGGAGTAGTGGGAGGTTTTTAACAACATAAATATATTTTTTCTCTGTGTGCTTTGTGGTCTTTGTGGTTCAATTAATTTTTTTGAGGTGTAGGGTGGGGGGCACTTGAAATAAGCAATAAAAAGTCTATATTAAGAAACAATGAAAAAGATAGGCGATTGTAAGTGGTTAATTGAAAAAGAAGGAAAAATGAGAGTACCGGGTATTATTTATGCCTCTGATGAACTATACAAAGCTATAAAATCGGACAATTCGGTTAACCAGGTGCGTAATGTCGCGCATTTACCCGGTATACAGAAATATTCACTTGCAATGCCCGATATTCACTGGGGTTACGGTTTCCCTATTGGCGGAGTCGCGGCAATGGATACCGAAAATGGAGTTATTTCACCCGGGGGAGTGGGTTTTGATATAAATTGCGGTGTTAGAGTTATAAAAACGGATCTAAAAAGTTCCGATTTGATCAAAAACAAAGAGTTACTTGCGAATAAAATATATTCTGCTGTCCCATGCGGTGTGGGTTCGAAAAGTGATATTAATCTATCTTTTTCTGCACTTAAAAATGTGCTTAGAGACGGTTCTTCCTGGGCGGTGAAAAACGGTTTCGGCTGGGATCGTGACCTCGAATATACCGAAGAGAATGGTCGGCTGGAAGGCGCAGACCCTGAAATAATTTCAAACAGAGCATTAGAACGAGGAAAACAACAACTCGGAACCTTAGGCTCAGGAAATCATTTCATTGAAATACAAAAAGTCTCGGAAATTTTTGATGAAAATGCGGCAAATAAACTCGGACTTGAATTAGATTCTCTAACCGTTATGATTCACACCGGTTCAAGAGGTTTTGGCCATCAAGTTTGCAGCGATTGGATTAAAGATTTAAGGAGAGCCAAAGCTAAATTCAATATGGATATACCTGATGAACAACTAATTTACGCGCCTTTTGGTTCCAGAGAAGGGCAGGATTATCTTTCAGCAATGCGAGCTGCGGCAAATTTTGCCTGGACCAACCGGCAGGTAATTTTATCACGAGTAAGAGAAAGTTTTTCTGAGGTTTTCGGAAAATCGGCGGAATCTCTTGGGATGGAACTTATATACGATGTCGCGCACAATATCGCTAAAGTAGAAGAACATGTTGTAGACGGAGAGACCAAGAAATTGTGCATCCACAGAAAGGGGGCTACCAGGGCTTTTCCTCCGAATCATCCCGATGTTCCTGAAAAATACAAAGAAATAGGGCAACCTGTTTTAATTCCGGGAGATATGGGTACCGCTTCTTATATTTTACTTGGGACCGGGAAAGCAATGGAAGAGACTTTTGGCTCTACCTGTCACGGGGCGGGGAGAGTTCTTTCCAGGAAAGGAGCAATAAAAGCGACCGGTGGGAGGAATATAACAACAGAGTTAAAGAGAAAAGGTATATACGTAAGGTCAAAATCGATTAAAACAATCAGAGAAGAAGCCCCGGAAGCTTACAAGGATATAGATGAAGTCGTGGATGTTGTCTCTAGGGTCGGTATTTCCAAAAAAGTGGCCAGAATGCTTCCTCTTGCCGTTATTAAAGGATAGGTAATGGAAGAAGAAAGAAGAATTATCGAATTATCGGATAAAGTAAAAGGTAAGATCGCAGCCGGAGAAGTCGTAGAAGGACCCTTTTCCTGTGTTAAAGAGTTAGTGGAGAACGCGATAGATGCCCAGGCTTCACAAATTACTATAGATATAGAGGATGGCGGAAAAAGACTTATAAGCGTTTCTGATAATGGTACAGGAATCCATCCCGATGACTTGAGCCTGGTTGTGAAGCGGTACTCTACAAGTAAAATAAAAAGTTTAGAAGACCTGGATTCAATATATTCCCTTGGTTTTAGGGGTGAAGCGCTGGCTTCTATCGGTATAATTTCCGAATTAGAAATACTTTCCAAATCTTCGCGTAGTGATACCGGCAGATATATCAAAGTTTTTAACGGAGAAATAAAAGAAGAAAAAGCAAGACAGCGTCAGAGAGGTACATCCGTTATAGTGAAATTTCTATTTAATAATTATCCGGCAAGGAGAAAATTTTTACATTCTTCCAACGCCGAGTTCAGAAAAATCCTCGGAGAAGTTTTTCCTAAATGTATATGTTATCCCGGAATTTCTTTTCTTTTAACTCATAATGGAAAAAAGGTTGTCAGTGTGCCTTCAACCACTTCAAGTGATAGACTTATTTCGATTTTGGATGAGAGCTTTATTTCATCACTTGTGCCTATCGAATTCGATAATGTAGAAGATAATATTAAAATTAGTGGTTGGATACAGCGTCCCGAATTGCCTTCTCAGAAAAAATACTATCTTTTTGTAAATAAAAGAAATGTCTGGGATGGTAAGATTTTTAAATTGATAAAAGATTTTTACACTCCGTTTACGGATGAGAATCCTTCTTTTATTTTATTTATCGATATTTCTGCTGATTTAGTCGACATAAATGTGCACCCGACAAAAAAAGAAGTTAAATTTCATAGAGAAAATATTGTTATGTCGACATTAAAGAGAGCGTTAAATGAAACAGTTGGGGTCGATAGCGACTACAGAGCCGAACTTTTTTCGTTTCAAAAAGATTTTCTTTTTGAAGGGGATAACAAAAGTAAATTTTGGCAGTTGCACAATTCTTATATTGTGGCCCAGACAAATAACGGTCTTGTTATAATAGACCAGCATGCTGCTCATGAAAGAATTCTCTATGATAATTTTAAAACAAACGAAACTTTTAGTACCCAGAGTTTGTTGTTTCCAATACAGGTTAAGCATACTCCTCTTGAAATGTTAAAACTGGAAGAGTTGAAAGAGGAACTTAAGAGACTGGGATTTATTTTTAGAGTTTTTTCCGGGAATACTGTTATGTGGGAAGGAGTTCCTTCTGTGCTAACAGAAATAAACGAAGAAAAAATCAGAGGTATCTTAGAAGACCTTTCGCAAGAAAAAGAAACAACGATCGATTCTTTGTTAAAATCTATAAGTTGTCATCTCGCGATAAAAGCCGGAGACCCTTTGTCGATCGAGGAAATGGAAAATCTTGTAAATCATTTATTTTCTACAGATAAACCTTTCAGGTGTCCCCACGGTAGACCAGTCCTTTTCGAGATATCTCTTAATGATATAGAAAAGAAACTGCTGCGATGAAAGAAGTTTTGACCATAATTGGACCAACAGCCTCGGGAAAAACTTCTATCTGCCTTGAATTGGGCGAAGATTTTCCGATAGAAGTAATTTCGGCTGATTCCAGGCAAATTTATAAGGGAATGGATATAGGAACCGCTAAGGTGAGTATCGAGGAACGAAAAAGTGTTCCTCACCATTTGGTAGATATAAAAGACCCGGATGAACTTTATTCGGCTTACGATTTCTTATGCGATTGCAAAACAAAAGTGCAGGAGATAAGGAAAAAGGGAGATATTCCTCTAATTTGCGGCGGTACTATATTTTATATTAAGTCTCTTCTCGAAGGTATGTTTGAAGAACCGAAAATTTCTAAAAAAATACGTACTGACGTCAGAAACGAAATAAGAAAAAAGGGTTCTACCCGGATGCATAAAGAATTGAAGGAAATCGATCCTGAGTCCGGAGTGAGAATTCATCCAAATGATGGACAACGAATCGGAAGAGCAATAGAAGTTTATAGGGCAAGTGGAATTACTTTAACTGAATTTTGGGAAAAAGGAAATAAAAACAAAATACCGCTGAATATATTTTCTATTTTGTTAGATAAAAAAGAGTTAAAGAAAAGAATTAAGAACAGAGTCGAGCGAATGTTTGAAGATGGCTTTATTGAAGAAGTGAAAGCTTTGCTCGAAAAGGGATATAAGCCTTCTCTTTATTCTTTTACTTCTATCGGATATGAGCAAGTCTCAAAATTTATTTTGAAAAAAAACGGTACCACCTTGCAGGAAGTCAAAGACGAAGTTATAAAAGAAACAAAAAAATACGCGGATAGACAAATTACTTTTATAAAGGGTCTCAGACCGGCAAAGGTTTATAAAAATAAGGAAAATCTAAAGGCGGAAATAATTGAAAAAATACAAAAGAAAAAAAACTAAAGTAGTAAATATCGAACAGGTTAAAATTGGCGGCAATAATCCGATTACCATACAGTCTATGACTAATACGGATACCCGTAAAATAAAGGACACGATTAAACAAATCAAAAAGTTAGAAAGAGAAGGCTGTGAAATTGTAAGGGTTGCAGTTCCGGATGATAAAGCAGTTAAAAATATTAAAGAGATAAAAGACAATATAAATATTCCTTTGATTGCGGATATTCATTACGATTATGCGCTTGCCATAGAAGCTGTCAAAGAGGGAGCTGATAAGATAAGAATAAATCCGGGAAATATAGGGGAAAGGTGGAAAGTAGAAGAAATCGTCAAAATTTGTAAGGAGAGAAAAGTTCCCATAAGAGTCGGCGCTAACGCGGGTTCCCTGAAGGGAAAATATATAAAAAAATTCGGAGGGATAACGCCCAGAGCTCTCGTGGAGTCGGTAATAGATGAGATAAATATACTCGAAGGTTTAAATTTTGATTTTATTGTAGTTTCTATTAAATCTTCCGATGTGAAAACTATGGTCGATTCTAATCGTTTATTTTCGGATATGTATGATTACCCGCTTCATATAGGTGTTACAGAGGCAGGTCCGCCCGGAGGTAGGGGAGAAGTATATTCTGCTGTTGGTATTGGTATTTTATTGGAAGAAGGTATTGGTGACACAGTTCGAGTTTCTCTAACGGGAAATCCGTCAAACGAAGTTCAAACAGCAAAGAATATCTTATCTTCTCTTGGAATAAGGAAAATCGGGCCAAGAATAATTTCCTGTCCAACCTGTGGAAGATTAGAATATGACTTAGATGCTTTATTAAAGAAGATAGAAAAAGAAGTAAAAAGTATAAAAGTTCCTATTACTATCGCGGTTATGGGATGTTCTGTAAACGGACCCGGAGAAGCAAAAGAAGCGGATATAGGAATTGCCGGAGGGAAAAAATCTGCGGTTATATTCAAAAAAGGTAAAAAAGTTGCTGTGGTAAAGGAAAAAGAGATAATGAAAGTTTTTCTAAATGAACTTAATCATTTGTTGAAGGAGAAATATAATGGCGATGAAAATTGAAAAAGAAAAAAAGAGTGTTGATCTTTATACTAATCATTTTAAAATATCCGGAGATGTTCATATTCCGGTTCACGCAAGACTAACCGACTCTCTTCAAGCTTTGTCAAAACAATCAGGTTTTCTACCCATGACCGATGTGGTTATCCAATTTCGAAATGGGGCAACCAGGAAAGAAAAGTTTATTCTTATTAAAATTAAAGAAATTGAGATGATTTGCTTGAAAGATAAGGAATAAAAAGAATACTTGACAACAACGTAAAACGATGTAATATTATTTTACAATGTTACTTTTAATAGGAAGTTTAATTTTAGGGATACCACAAACCCAATTTTTATCAGAAAGTAGTTCTATAAGAGTGCAGGTATGGGGTGAAGTTAAAAGTCCGGGCATTTATTACGTTACTCCTTCTACTAATATTGTCGAGGCTATATCTTGTGCGAATGGACCCACTACGAGTTCCGATCTTTCACACGTAAAATTGATCAGAGCTATTAGAGGAAAGGAAGTTTCATATTTTAATGTTAGCGCTTATCTGAGTGGTGAAATTAAAAACCCTCCTCTTCTCGAGTCTGGCGATTTAGTCTATGTGAATAAATCTTTTTCGTCGAAAGTATGGGATTTTACGAAATTTTTAGGAGTTGTCGGAGCAGTAGCTTATTACTTTTATCGTCTTGATTAAGTAAAGGGGGGATTATGTTCAAAAAGGGTTTTATTTTCGGGTTGTTAGGTTTTCTTGTTTCTCTCCTGGTAATTCATTTAACCTCGGCTGAAAAAAGTTCTTCACAAGAATTTGTTTCATTTTCTTACGCGGACGGTGTAGATGGTTGGGTTTCTTTTGGTAACATTTTAGAAGAAAATTTTAGAGATCCTTTTTTAAACAAAGATCCCATATTTGTTGAAATGTTTATGTTTAAGATAATGAATCCCATAAACATACCGAATAAGCCCGAGATAACAATCACCGAAAATAATAATTCGATATTTTGGACGAATGGGCCGAACAGGAAGGGAACAATATATGGAGAATGGAAAGGAAAAGAGGAAAATGGGAATGTTTTTGTTTCTGATTCTACATCTATTGTAAGGATTGGAATTATTTCGGAAAATCGCAGAGTAGCCGGATATTTATACCTTAAAGTTAAAAATAGACCAAACCCTAAAGATTTTGCTATTAATGGTTGGAAATATTACGGTTCAATGCTTGCAGCGTCTAATACTCTTCGAGGTGATATTGCCATTAATAACAGATCTGGGATAAGAGATTACATTAATAAAGTTACAATAAAAGACAAGTTTATTCATTTAACGATTCTCGGAAATGATAACATATTAATTTGGGATAAAGATGATAATTCGGCAGTTGGAAAAAGATTACAGAACGGTGGTTGGATAAGTCAGGAAAGCAATAAAAATGAACCGTATAAATTTTATTACACATCGTCCGTGAGGCAGCAGGATACTAAAATCGCGGATATATATTTCTTAGTTAATTTACCTTTTTCCGGAAAAGGGGGTTTCATTTCTTCCCTGCTTGCTAAAGCGAAAATTTCGTTGACACCGAAACACTTAATACCTTCGCTAATTGCATTTTTTGTTTTCTTTTTAGCGGGTGCAGTATTAAGCAAAGGAGCCGGAAGTCAAACTACGACAGTTAGAAGAAGTACTCAAGGAACTCCCGGATTAGAAAACCAGATCGAGCAGTTAAAAGAAGAAATTAATCGCTTAGAAGAAACTAAAGCAGATGTAACAGAAACAGTAGCTAAGGAACAAAAAACACAAAAGGACCTGGAAAAAGAGATCGCACTCCTCGAAGAAAAAAAGGGCAATGTTTCTACCGGGGCAACCGCTGATGTAACTGAAGAAGTAGCTGAGAAACAAAAAATGAAAGAGGATCTGGAAAAAGAAATCGAGCTTCTCAAGCAGAAAAAAGAAAATATTTCAGAAGAATTGGAAGCAGGTAAAAAAGCTGCGGCAACTGCCGGAGCTACTGCGGAAGATGAATCAGAAGAAGAACTTCTTTTCAATAATCTTCTGGGGGAAAGCAGTAAAACAAGCGCTCAGAAAAAAGAAGAGATTGAGTTGACCCAGCGCATAGTCGCAAAAAGAAGAGAAGAAATTGACCTTTCGGGTAAGATTGAATCGAGAAGAAAAGAGCTTTTGAATCTACAACAAAAGATAGAAAAGCTAAAAGAAGAATAGCGAAAGCAAAATTCACTTTTAATCATTTCGATTATGTATCCTTTTAAAGAAATAGAGAATAAATGGCGAACCAAATGGGAAGAGTCCGGGTTTTTTGATACCCCCCAAGATCCTGATAATAAGTATTTTATTATGGAAATGTGGCCGTACACTTCCGGTAACATACATATGGGACATTTTAGAAACTACTGTTTTGGAGATTTGAAATGGCGTTGGGAAAAAATGAGAAAAAAAGATTTGCTTCATCCTTTCGGTTGGGACGCGTTCGGACTTCCCGCGGAAGAAGCCGCTATAAAAAAGAACTTAGATCCTAAAGAATGGACATACAACAATATGAAAACCGCCAGAAAAACAATAAAAAAATTAGGCCTCAGTTATGATTGGAAAAGAGAAGTCGCGACTTCCGACCCGGAATACTACAAATGGACTCAATGGCTGCTTGTCCAATTATATAAAAACGGTCTTTTATACCGGGATGAATCATATGTAAACTGGTGCCCCGGCTGTAAAACCGTACTGGCAAACGAACAGGTTGAAAGCGGTAAATGCTGGAGATGCGAGTCCGAAATCGAAAAAAGAAAGCTTAAACAATGGTTTGTACGTATAACAGAGTACGCGGAAGAACTTTACCAGGATATCGAAACCTTAAAATACTGGCCGCAAAACATCAAAGAAATGCAAAGAAACTGGATAGGGAGGAGAGAAGGAGCTGAGATAAAGTTTAGCCTGGAAAGCGCTGAAGAATTTAATATTTTTACTACCAGACCGGATACAATTTACGGTGTTACTTTTATGTGTATTTCCCCTGAGAGCGAATTAGCGGAAAAAATAGCAGAAACCAACGAAAATGTCAAGAAATACATACATGATTCTTTGCTTTTAAGCAATATAGAGCGTACGAGAGAAGATAGAGAGAAAACCGGAGCGGATACCGGGCTCAAGGTTATACATCCTCTTACAGGCGACAAATTGCCCGTATATGTGGCAGATTTCGTGCTTGGCTCCTACGGTACGGGGCTTATTATGTGCGTCCCCGCGCATGACCAGAGAGACTACGAATTTGCTCAAAAATATAATCTACCAATAAAAGAAGTTATAAGAGGAGAAAATCCTCTTGGCGACGTGGCCTACACTGAAGCCGGGACAATGGTCAACTCAGGAGAGTTCGACGGAATGCCCTCTGATAAAGCTTTAATCAAGATAGTTGAATATATTGATGGTAAGGGACTTGGTGGTACTGCGGTAAACTATCGCTTAAATGACTGGCTTATTTCCAGGCAGCGTTACTGGGGCGCTCCGATACCCATGATTCATTGCGATAAATGCGGAGAAGTTCCCGTTCTTGAGAGCGATCTGCCGGTTCTTCTGCCTCCTCCAGACGAGGTAGATTTCATTCCTAAAGCCCGTTCGCCTTTGGCGACTCATCCGAGTTTTGCGAAGGTAGAATGTCCTGAATGTGGGGGAGAAGCAAGAAGGGATGCTGATACAGTCGATACTTTTGTCGATTCCGCATGGTATCATTTTCGATATCTCGACCCTAAGAACGATAATGAAATTTTTAACAGGAAAGAAGCGGAAAAATGGCTTCCGATCGATTTATATATCGGCGGAGCTGAACATGCTACCGGACACTTAATCTATATGCGTTTCTTCACAAAATTTTTAAATAAAATAGGTTATTCTCCTGTCAAAGAGCCTGTTGTGCGTCTTTTTAACCAGGGAATGGTCAGAGATGAAAAAGGCGACGTTATGTCTAAATCCAAGGGTAATGTCGTTGATCCCGAAGTTTTAATAGAAAAAGTAGGAATCGATGCTGCCCGGGTTGCGATGTTCTTCTTTGGTCCTCCGGATAACGATATCGATTGGAAAGAAGAAAATATAAAAGGTTCTACGCGTTTCTTAACCCGTTTATACGAACTCGGGGCGGAACAACTTAATAAGGAAGATATAAAATTAGATGATTCCGATAGGGAAGAAGCACTTTATAAAGAAACTGAAAAAACCACTAAAAAAGTAACAGAAGACATCGAACGATTCAGCTATAACACAGCAATTGCAGCAATGATGGAGTTTTTAAACAGTATTTCCGATTATAATAAGAAGGACAATCTTTCACAGTACGCCTTAAGGCGTCTATTTATGCTTCTCGCGCCCATTGCTCCTTTTATGTCCGAGGAAATGTATAGCAAGTACGGCGATAAAGAGTCTGTATTCCTCGAAGACTGGCCAAAATATGACTCTGAAGGTATTGTAGAAGAGAAATATACCCTTATCGTGCAGATAAACGGTAAACTAAGAGCAAAAATAGAGGTAAATAAGGGCATCGAAAAGGAAGAAGCCTTCTCTCTTGCTAAAGATATAAAGAATGTAAGCCGTTTTTTGGATACAACTGAACCCAAAAAGATCATATTCGTTAAGGATCGACTGTTAAATATAGTTATTTAAGAGTAATAGGACGCAGATAAACGCAGATTTAAAAGGATTTTTTCTTTTTGTTTTTTTAACATTCTGCCAATATGAGGCGTAGGCGTTGCATTGTATTGTTTTTAATTAGCAAGATAAGAAAAAGCGTATTACGTTCATGGCCACCGTGCCACAAACTAGCCTATGACTTATATTGGCTGTTAGCTGCTGCCATTTCATGTTACTCCTTCTTTTTATTGTTCCATTCAATAGTTTCTTGGTTACTTTTGTAATGATAGTTTCACTTTAATAAAAGCATCTTAGCGATGCGTGAATCCTGACCTGCCTGAACTTTACAAAAATACACGCCACTCGGAACAACATCTCCAGAAAAATCGGTTCCATCCCATATGAAAGTAAAATGGCCAGCTTCCACTATTCTATTCCCTATTGTATTAATTTTTTGTCCGTTAATGTTAAAGATGTGAATTGTTAACGTACTCTTCTTGAGTATTGAAATGAAAATTGTAGTCTCTTGATTAAAGGGGTTTGGATAATTGTTAAAGTGTATTATGTTTGAAGATGATCCCTCGCGACCAAGCGAATCATTTATGTAATCAGGTAATAATATACCAGCGGCTAGATACATATTGGATTGTTGTTCAGCCACAACATATTCGGTGCCTTCTGCCCAGTTAAAAGCATCACACATGCGACGATAGAAGCCCATAGTTGATTTATCAGGGTACATTATATTTTTCTCACCGTTATAATCCTCTATTGGGCCATAGATGACAATACCAGGATATGGTTCTTCTACGCCATCATATTTACAATTTAAATTTCGTGGATCCATTGGATAGACGGTGCCAGCACCTGTCATCCAACTGCATTCAGAAGGATTCATGCCAAGGACAAAATCAACACAAGTCGCAATGGCGTCTAAATATTTTTGCTCTTTCGTTAAAAGATAAGCACGATAAACTGGATTTAAATTTACGGTATGCAATGGTGAGGCTTGCCCCGAATGCCCTTTATTGGAACAGGCTGCCTGGTAGCCGGTTTCTCCATTACTATTGATCCAGGATACTATGTTATCTGCTTCTTGGAGAAGCTCATGCTGAAGTGAATTTATATATCCACTGGTAAATTCTTCTTGTTTTGTCGAAATCATGGGCCACAATACAATCCATTGATCAAAATTCCAAAAGGGAACAGCCCATGGAAATTCCGGATAATTGAGTACAAAATGATCCCAATACAACTTTTTGCCAGTGGTTGAAAACAGTTGCCCTGAAGCCCAACAGCAGGCACTTTCTAAGAGATAATCATTATAATACTCATCCATAGAATACTCTTCCTGGCCGATATATTCATTTTCCGAATGCCATGATTCATCTCTATGTGTATAAGCATATTGATAAGCTGCTTCAGCGCGCTCTAAATATTTATCTGCGCGGGTACTATCAAAAGGCCTGAAAACCCGGGCTGCTTGTGCAAATAATCCTGCACCGGCAAATGATGAATAAGGTGTAACTTTGCGCATCCAATACGGCAAAGGATCCTTATCTCCTGTTCCCTTTACCATAGGCGGATGTCGATAAGATTCCATGCCAGGAGCTACGCCACCATCCAACCCACGGATTTCTCCCGCATAGTCTTGACAGTATTCCCATTGCTTCAAACTCCAGGCTACTTCATCCAAAATATCCGGTATCCCATTTCCTGCTTCAGGAATATTCACCTGTCCGTCATAAAATCGTTCGGGAAAATTTTCATACAAAGCCATTAACCTTTCACCCACCCCTACATGAGTGATTCTCAAATCATAATCACCGGCATCATAATGTCCTCCATAAATCTCACGAGGGCCTTCAGGAACATACCAATCGCCAGCAGAAGGACTATTCGGGTCATACTCTATGGCACCCCACACTCCATCATGGATGCCTTCCGTCCATGGATGAACAATATTTTTCGTTGTGACATATATTTGGTTATGAGCCATCGGACGTGGCCATTGTTCTGCATAAGGTTGCTCAATGGCAGTACCACAGCGTTGATAGTACATACCCTTGGCAATTATCCGATATATTTCCCGAGCAACTATATTTCCATTCTTGAAATTATAAGACCGGCCTAAACCATCAATCCATACGTAAAATTCACCTTCTTCATTAAGTGCTGAGATATCAAGTTTAAATAATTTATCACATCCCTGAGGATCGCTATCAGATACATGTTCAATTGAACCCTGGAAAACCACACTTCCATCTGTTGAACGACACACCTTAAAAGTTGTATATGTTGATAAATCTAAAGGTTGGCCATCTCCGAGATATGATGATAGGTAAATAAGTTTTATGTTTGCTCGTTTGCTATAACCAACCTGATTTAGCTTGAAACTGGGATTTGGTGTAAAATCTAAGCTGAATTCCATACTTTGTTTAAATTGAGATGGGATTAAACCGTTACTGAGCGTCATTGTATACTTCTTGCCAGGTTTTAGAGGAATTGGCAATGTGCAATGCATAAGATTATCCATTAGCTCAGGTTCTGACCATCCGCCTACTGAATAGGATGCCTTAGCAAATCTAGAGATGGATATCGGTTGAAGGCCTTCTGAATAATCATGATCATCTGAGCTGGCTATGGTATAAAATGCAGTATTTTTTAATGAATTCATATTAGTGATGGAATTATAGCCTAACCATACTGTTACGACTTCATCTGAGCGTATTTGAATGTCACGAAATCCTCCTAAATCACCAACGGCAAAACTAAAGGGTGTAAAAGCGCACAGTGAGAACAGGAATAGATAAAAGAACTTTGTTTTATATATACAGTTAGGCATGCTGTGTGTCAAGGCATTGTATTCATTGTCAGGTGAACTTGGGAATATTTCATTTTTACTGAATATTTTTCTTACCATTATTATCAACAAACTTAATTTGTATACGATCAATCATAATTTCAGCTGCATGGTTGCAGCTAATGTTTGAGTATATTCAGTATTCTTATACTGCCAAATTGATGGGATAAACACAATTGCTTATATTTTTCTTTTACCATTATTTCATCCATTGTCTATTATAATTTATAAAAAAATACTTTCCTGTCAACAAATTTTTTTCAAAATCAAATGAGTATTGAAACTCTTCAGCAGCAAAAAGAGGGATTACCTCCGATAGCCGTAGATTTAAAGAAGGTCTTGACTCTGTTATTGCTGATGGCAGTAGCCAGAATCCCTTCACAACCCCCAAAAAAGCCTATTGAACCACAAAGACCACCCCAATACAGTCATTCTTCCCTACGGGGCAGGCAAAGGACACAAAGCCCCACCCCACTATTTTTTTTAACAACAAATCACACGAATAGACACGAAACCCGTAATTATAAATTATATATCCAAGGAGTAGGGGATAGGTATAGCAATCCAATCTCTTGCTTTAGTTTCCTTTCCTTTCCCAATTAACAAATCTACTATTCGAAGAATCTCTGTTACTAATTAACTATTGACCAATATGCTAATCCAGGGATTGATTTTCGTGTTTTAATGATTAAATTAAATTGAAATGAGTAAAAATAATACAGTTGAAGCCTATAATAAGCTTGCAAAGTACTACGATGCATATGTAAACGATTTTAAGGACGACCTCAATTTATACAGGTCTTTTTGCGATAAAAATGATAAAATCCTGGAAGTGGGGTGTGGGACGGGGAGAGTTATCAAATACCTGCTAGAAAAGGGCTTAAGTGGTATTACAGGGGTTGATATCTCCGAGGAAATGCTTGCCCTTGCACGGAAAAAGATGGATAAGCACCTAATCGAAAATACCTTAACTCTAGAAAACCACAATTTTGCGGCGGAATCCCTAAAAAGGGACTTCGATAAGGTTTTCGTAACTTACTATACGTTCAATTATTTTATCGATAACCCGAATAAAGCCTTGGACAACATCTACTTATCTATGAAAAGCGACTCCTTGATTGTCATTGACTTATTCTATCCTAGATTGTTCCTGGATCCGGAATCGGATAACGTCTGGATGGAATGGGAAATCAATTTCGAAGAAAACAAACCGATCGTTTTACGTGAAAAACGGTCATTCGACGGGCATATTGAGCATAGAATTCTGGTTTTTGTAGAAGATGGCAAAACGACTACGGTTGAGACTTCGAGAAGATTTTACTCAAGAGAAGAAATGGAGGAGCTACTCCACAAAGCGGGCTTCGGAAACATTAAAGTCATATATGGTTATTCGTTAGGGGATTCAAGTAAATCAATCGAAGATTATCCTCTTCACGGTTTCAACGAATTTAATGTCGATTTAAAAGAATACGAAAGCAGGGAAGAGCTCAAAAACAACTTTGTTATTTACGCTCATAAACTACAGTAAAGGCAAATTCAACAGCTACCAACAATCCTAATCAGATATACAATATATAAGTTTACATAATATATATTATCAGACATTGTATATAACGTAAAAAGAACTCAGAATAGTTATGCGTATCGTTATTTGGTAATTGTCTAAGCTAAATAAGTGGTCCTACCAGCCGCCACCGCCGCCACCGCCTCCTCCACCACCGGAGAAGCCACCACCTCCACCACCACCGGAAAATCCGCTGGAACTTCCTCTTGGAACGCTTGAAGCGGCACTAAAAGCACTGATAGAGTCTCCTATAGATGAAGAAATTTGGTTTGCCATGATGGGCCCATGAATACCGTGGACATTATACCAATCAGGAGGCTCGATTTGGAGGCCGCTAAAACGATCCGCCCACTCGTCAACAACGCCCAGAGCTATTGCATATGATAGAAAATCAAAGAATATGTTGGGATTTTGCTCAAGCATTTTTTTCAGTCTTTCCTTCTCCACCCTCATTAGAAATTCTTTAAATCCAAGGATATCCGTTAAAGCTTCTCTCCCCTTGTATGTTCGTTTTGGCATAGCCGAGGCAAAACAGAGCGTTATTATGCCGCTTAAAACAATTCCAAACATAATCCCCCCAACAATTAGACCCGCAACAGTCGATACAATAGCCGAAAGCATGCCAATCGTAAACGGAGTTGCCCACATACCGATAAACAATGCGGCAAAGCCAAAACCGTAATACTTCTTTCTTATCGTATCCGGGTTGCCGTAAAAATATTTCTTTTTCTTTATTGATTTATAAATCTCTTCCGTAACATCCTTAACATACTTGTAAAATTCACCCTTTAAATCCGAAATGAGAAATTTTTTGCCACCCTTTACTTTTAAACCTCGCAAGAACTCCCTTAAATGTTTCTCCTGACCTAAGTCCATATCTTTCAACATCTTAATCTTAAAATCCTTCTTTTTAAGGAAGAAAAATTTTTCGGTTTGGACTTCCTCTATACTCAAATACCCTAATCGCGCCAGGTCAAACAGTATTGACGTTATATCGACAGAATCTACCTTCTGGTCGAGAATAGTTCCTGCTTCGGCGGCGGTTAAATCTTTGGGCGGACTATATTTCACGGTAATTGTCCCAACGGGAAGGTCTTTGCCATCTCTCTGCCAGCGTTTAAAGAGAATAATAAAGGTAAATAACGGCACTAAAACTGCAAATAGAAGCCCTAAATAGCTTTTAAGCTTAAGCCAGAAAGTTGTCAAGAACGGAGGTTTGGTAAGATAGTCTTTCGGAAATCTTATGTCTACTGTAGATCCATATCCGGGATATAGAGTCCCTGTACCGAAAGAAAGTTTATTTTTGGTTAAGGTGTATTTTTCGGTTCTTCTATCTGAACCGTATGTGCCAACAAATATTTTTATATCTTCATTCGACAGTTGTATTGTAGAAGGGAAGGTAACTACGCAATAAGAAGAATCAATCCTGTCTTCCCAGCGGTTTCCTGTTACATTCCAGTATAATTCATCCCATTCTTTAAAGTATCTGGCGCCGAGGACTGCTGAATATTTTATTTTATAAACATGAATGCCAGTAATAGTTTTATTGGCATCTCCTATACGTATTCTTAAATCTTTTCCTCCCCCGTAGCGCCTTGTGCTCTTTTTTACAGGTACCTCTTCCCCATCCATCAAAACTTCATTTACTTTAAAACCCAACGAAAAATTACCTGTTTTGCTGCTTAATTCAAGCGGAATATCGCGATAAATGCCGTGATGATATCCGCCGTCAAAGTTAACTGTTATTTCTTCTTTGATATTTAAAGAACCGTTACTATTTAAGTTAATTTCACTGTCGAATAATTGTATGTATAAGCTTAAAAGTAGGAATATCATTATTAAAACTCAACTTTCGGTACAGCCCTCTCCCCTTCTGCCATTTCGAAGAATTCACGTTTTTTGAATCCGAATATAGTAGCAATTATGTTTGAGGGAATGGATTCAACCTTAATATTATTATCCCGCACGACTGCATTATAATACCTTCTTGCGTTTTGTATATCGCCTTCAATTTGTGACAGGTTGTTCTGCAAATCAAGAAAATTGGTATTTGCCTTTAATTCCGGATAGTTTTCTGCTACGGCAAAGAGTTGTCTGAGAGCTCCTGTTAACATATTCTCGGCTTTCGACTGTTCGCCGGGAGTTTTTGCCGTAGTTGCTTCCGCTCTTGCTTTTGTAACATTTTCGAATAACTCTTTTTCGTGCTTTGCGTAACCTTTTACCGTGTTAATAAGATTAGGTATTAGATCATATCTTCTTTTCAATTGAACGTCGACATCACTCCAGGCATTGGCGCAAAGATTTTTCAGTTTTATAAACCCATTGTAAGTAGCTATAACAAAGCCTACTACAATAACAATAGCCGCAATTAATACTATATTTAACACTATTTACCTCCTTTGTTTTATTAAAGTATTCATCTCTTCAATTATTTAATATTTAAAATACTCTTTTTTCTCGCAGAAGTCAACATTCCAATAAGAATCAATAGAAAACCTATCCATTGAATTTCAGAAGACAGGTTATATCTTTCAGAAATTACTGACAGCAATACTCCTATTATCATAAAACTCCAAGGTGAAATTACTTTTATTCTTTGTTTTAACTCATTTCTTGTCGTTGTTGAAATAGATTTATTACTATTCCTAAGCAATTTTGGTTTTTCTACTCTCTTAAAGAATTCTTTAAAACCTAGAAATTCCTTTAAAGCTTTTAATCCTCTTTTAGTCCTTTTGGGCATTAACGGAGTAAAAATCATTACAACAAAACCGCTAGCAATTATGCCCAATGAAGGATAAAAAAGCCATTTAAAAAAAGACACATAATGAAAAATCACACAGGTAAAACTGGTTAAAAAACAACCTAAGAGTACTAATCCCCAACCTAATTGAAAATATTTGTCTTTGGTTCTCAAGATATTATCACAGAAGTAATTTTTTCTTTCTAATTCTTTATAAAGAGACTCTTGTACTTTATAAATATCAGAGTAATCATAATATTTCCATGTGGATGTTAGTTCGGATTTAAGAAACTCTGTTTCTTGATGCATTTTTAAAAGACGCAAATAGATTTTTAAGTATTCCGGTAAGTTGTCTTTCGTATCTTTTACAATTCTAATTTTGAAATCTTCCAGGGAAGATTTGTTTCCAACTTTTTCAAAAGACAAATACCCTAGATGTTCTAATTCTATTAGAATAGAGGATATAATATTTATAGGGGTTTTTTGTTTCTGTATTATTGACTTTTCAACATCTGTAAGCTTGGAAAAGTCTTCGTCAACCTTGTAAGTGACAGGAATAATACCTACAGATAAATCTTTCCCATGTCGGTACCAATATATTAAGAGGGCAATAAAGGTTAATAAAGGTAATAAAATACCTAATGCAAGGCTAAAAGTATTATTAAATATTTCAAATATCATATTTACCTCTCTTGGTTTTTATAAATATTACTACTTTTAACCTTAAATATTCACTAAATTAAATCCACAAGTGGGGGCAAATTAAACCATTCGGCAGCCGTTACGACTCTTTTACGATTTTCGTAAACAGTATCGTAAAAATTCCCCATATGTTCCCTGAATCTCCTTTCTCTGAGTAAATGATGATCATAAATCATAACATCGAAATCTACCTCTTTTACTATTCTTGAAACGTTTTCTATGCACCTGTCCAGGTTTACTTGATTAAACATATAACCTAAAAGATAAGTAGATGGACCGTCGAGTATTATTACATTTGGGTTTTCATCTATTATCCATTGCGCATAATCTTCAATGTTCGGACCCATAATATCCGAGGAGAAAAATACTTTTTTTCCACCTCTCTTTATAATAACCGGTTCTACCCAACCGGTCTTGGCATACTCGATTCCATGAAAACGAGTACCGGGAAAACAAAGAGTTGTTTTTCCGAAATTTATTTCTCCTTCTTTTATGAAATTTATGCTGGTTTTTGCTACTTTAATTTCGGTCAGCCATTTTTCTTTGAGCCAGCCTTCAACGCTTTTATACATATTGGCTTTCCACATTTTCAATAACTCACTGTGTCTTTCTGTGTAATCACCAAAATCTTTTTGTCGCGTTAAAATTAGCTTATTATAGGGATCCTCGTAGTTCTTATCTTCCGGTTCTTTTTTAAAATCTTCTATTTTGAAAATATCCTCAAATAATATTATAATATCCTGATATAATATTCTGGTTCTTTTCCACTGCGAATAATTTATCCATTCGTTAGGATTTTTCATATATACAATTTTATCAATATAACTTTCAGGAAACTCGACGGGGCGTTTATGATGGTCATAATGAAAATGAGATATTATCGTTACATCGGCTTTTTTAGTATATTCTTTTACCCTTTCTTCTGCTGCATTTAAAAAATCTAATTTCGCTTCATCTCTTAACGGATAAGAATGCTGCATTATCGCGTATCCAGGATCTATAATGATTTTTATTTCCGGCGTTTCTATATATGTACACATAGATTTCGCGCCCATAGAATCAAACCAGACCGGCAATACTTTTATTTCACCGGTTTCTATTGTTTTTGTAAGGTCTTTATTTATATATTCTTCTGATTTCATGTTTTTAAATGATTACTCAGAAAGTAAAGCTTCTACAAAATCTTCCGCGCAAAAGGGAATTAAGTCCTCTTTTTCTTCTCCGATGCCGATATATTCTACCGGTATTCCAATTTCATTGACAATTGAAATTATAATTCCGCCTTTCGCGGTTCCATCAAGCTTTGTTAAAGCGATTCCCGTTATCCCAATTGCTTCATTAAACTGTCTTGCCTGTGCAAGAGCGTTTTGTCCTGTTGTTCCGTCAACCACCAGAATGGTTTTCTGGGGTAAATCTTCCCGTTTTTTCTGCAGAACTTTTTTAATTTTTTTCATTTCTTCCATTAAATCATCACGAGTATGCAGTCTCCCTGCTGTATCTATTAAAACATAATCGGCCTCTCTTGCTATCGCGGCATCGACAGCGTCGAAACATACAGCTGCCGGATCAGCTCCGTAATCGGATTGAATAACTTCCGAATTAATCCTTTCACCCCACTTGACTAATTGTTCCACGGCACCCGTCCTAAAAGTATCTCCGGATGCTAAAAGTACTTGATTTCTATCGTTATTAAGCTTCCATCCCCTTTTTCCGAGAGTAGTGGTCTTCCCCACTCCGTTTACACCTACATATAACTCGACTATGGGTTTAGTATAAGAATTTTCAACAATCGGCTTTTTGAGTATATTTACTAATTCATCTTTTAAAGTTGAAAAGTATTTATCGGGAGAAACTTTCTCAAGAGCTTCGATTAAAGAAACAGCAGTATCGATGCCGAAATCCGACTCTATTAATAGATTTTCGATATCTACTAAAGCTTCAGGATCTCTTTTCCCAAAAAGATTTCGTAGTTTTTTGCTAAATTTATCTCTGGTTTTTTGTAGAGTTTTCTTTAGATTCACGTTCGGAGATTTCCCTTTCCAGTCTTTTTACATTTTCGGATAGGGCTGCGACTGCCTCTGTTATAAAACCTACCGTAAAAAGAACCAGACCCGAAACAACCATAAGAATAACCAGGTACGCGAGAGGTCTATAACCATGTTGAAAAACAAAACGCTGAATAATCCCATAAACTCCAATAATTGCACCCAAAATAATAAGAATAGCTCCCGAAGTGCCAAAAAACAAAAAAGGCTTCCTCAAAAGAGAAATTTGCATTTTTACGGCTAATAGATCCATTACCCCTATCACCACCCTTCCCTTACCCGTATATTTAGATTCTCCAAATTTCCTTTCTCTAAGCTTGACCTTTACCTCGGAGACTCTAAACCCTTTACTTGCAGCCAGGGCTACTATGTAGCGATGCCAATCTTTTCTTAAATTTATCTCTTCTAATACATTGCTTCGTAAAACCTTAATCGCATTCTGGTCATGTATTGGCAGACGAAAAAGCTGCCTCGATAAGAAATTGTAAACCCCGGATACAAATTTTTTCTGATAGTCACCCTGTTTCCACCCCGCGACTATATCGTAGCCTTTTTCCAACTCATCTATCATTTTGGGTATGTCGTTTGGGTCGAATTGAAGATCGGCATCCATAATCGCGAGTATTTGAGCTGTTGAGTGTCTGAATCCAGTCAAAATTGCTTCTGTTTTGCCAAGATTAGCGCGGTGACTATAAACTTTTAAATATTTATATTTCTTTTTTAATTTTTTACTCGCTTCGAAGGTCCCGTCATCGCTTCCGTCATCTACGATAATTACTTCGTATGATCTTTTTTCCTTTTTGACGACAGAATTAATTTCCTTCATTAAAGGTTCAATATTTTCTTTTTCGTTAAAAGCCGGAACCAAAATCGCTATCTTTTTCTTTGTCATATATTTACTCAGGTTTAATTTTTACAAATCTTAGTTTTCCCACTCGTATAACGGTATCTTTATCAAAGGAAATATTCAGTTTAAAATCGGTGACCTTCTTCCCGTCTATTTTAAGGGCTCCGCTTGTTATTAGTCTTCTGGCTTCGCCCCTTGACTTAACAAAACCCGCTCTCTCTAGCAATTCGACTATCCAGATTTTTTCTCCTTTATCAATTTTCATTTCTTTTATATCTTCAGGTTCTTTGTTTTTTGAAAAAACTTTTATAAATTCATTTTTTGCTTCTTCTGCTTTTTTCTTATTATGATATATTGAAACAATTTTCTCGGCAAGTTCCATTTTTATATCTCTGGGATTCTCCCCCGCTTTCATTTTCTTCTCTATCTCTTTAATAGAATTTTCGTCATAATCGAGGCATAACTTATAATATCTTAATATCAAATCATCAGGTATGGACATCAATTTGCCGAACTGTTCCTTCGGAAGTTCGTTTACACCGACATAATTTCCGTATGATTTACTCATCTTTCTAACGCCGTCTAAACCTTCGAGTATTGGCATTAATATGACAACCTGGGGTTCCTGTTCGAAACTTCTCTGCATATCTCTGCCGAGAAGGTGATTCCAGTGTTGATCCGTGCCTCCGAGCTCTATATCCGCCTTAACTGCTACGGAATCGTATGCCTGGAAAACCGGATAAAGAAATTCATGTAGGGCTATCGGCTGTTCTTCCTTGAATCTCTTCGCAAAATCATCTCTTTCCATCATTTTTGCCATAGTAATTCTGGAAGTAAGTTTCACTATTTCGGTTGGGAGTAACTTAGAAAGCCATTCTGAGTTTCGTTTTATCTCGGTATTTTTCTTATCCAGAATCTTGAATATCTGTTTCTCGTAGTCTTTCACATTTCGTTTGACATCTTCTTCTGTTAAAGGTGGTCTCGTTTTTGAACGGCCTGAGGGGTCTCCTATTCTTGCGGTAAAATCTCCGACGACGAGAACTGCCGTATGCCCAAGTTCCTGAAATTCTTTTAGTTTTCTTAGGACAACCGCAAAACCGAGATGAATATCGGGTGCGGTTGGGTCTATACCGAGTTTTACTCGCAGCGGTCGCTTTTTCTTTAATTTCTCTTTTAATTCTTTTTCGGGTATTACAGTTTCAACCCGAGCGAGTATTTTTTCTAAATCAGATTTAATTATTTCCCTCCTGCCGGTATATTTAAAAGAGGTGTTAATTTCTGGTCGAACGGAGTTACGATTACAGTATTATTAGGTGAATTTACCAGACTCTGAAGCGTCTGTATATAATACCACTGCAAATAACTGCCGGAAAGAGATTTTGCTATAATCTTATTGGCATCGGAGATCCCTTGCGCTTCTACCGCTTTTCTTTCCGCCTCTCTTCTTGATTTATCCAGAACAAACTCCATTTTTTCGGCTTCTTGTTTTGCCGCCATTTTAGCATTGATTTCATTTTGTACTTGATCAGGTAATTTTACATCTCTTAATAAGACTCTCTCTATTTCTACTTTTCTCTTCTTTACTGCTTCTCTAAGATTTTCACTAATTTCTATTGAAACGGATTCTCTATTTTGAGTGTAAATATCTTCCACTTTATAATTAGAAATAACATTACGTATAGAGGTTCTCGCCGCCGGTCGTACAATTTTGTCTACATATTGAGTCCCCAGTGTACTATATACTTCAGCCGCACCTTCCGGCATTAATTTATACCATACTGTTACGTCGAGCCGAACCATAAGACCTTCCGAAGTAAGAGCCTGTATCGCGTCATCTCCCCTGAGTTTACCTTCCCTTGATATTCCGCTCATCGTATAATCTTCTGTTCTGATGCTCATTTTCTCGATAGACGCGAAAGGATTGACTAAATGAAGACCATTTTTCAATGTTGTTTCCTGAACTTTACCGAAAACGATAACTACTCCGACATTTCCGGGTGGGATTAAACGAACCATGGAAGCAACGAGAAAAACGAAAGATAAAAACATAACACCAAAGGGGATTAATTTACCTTGAGGATTTCTTTTAATCTCCGGAGAACCTAACATTACTATTCCGACAACAAGACAAAGCACAAATAAGAAAACTAACATTTTATACCTCCTTTAAGTTTTTAAACAACATATATTTGAAATAAAAGATTTAAGAGATTTTTTAAACGTTTTATTCATACGGAAAAAGTAATTTAATATTCTTATTTGTCAAGGTTTTTCCGCGAACGCAAGCAACCGCATACCTTCTTTAAAAATCTTTTTTTGCATTTTAATGAGACCCGTTTCAGTCAAGAATTGATATACAAAATTCAAATACGGCATTTCTATTTTTTTGTAAAATTTTCTGAATCGTCGAAAAGTTAATAGAAGTTTCCCCCACCCCCGCAATTCATTTTCGATAGAATATAATTCTGAAATTCTAAAACCGGTACTTTCTAATAATGTTTTTAATTCTTCTTTTGAAAAATTCCTATGAATATATTTATTTCCGTGAGTTCCTTCCGTTATTCCATATTCTATAAGTGGTTCGATTTCTTCATATTCAATAGATTTACTTAATTTATGGGGAGTAGTTAAAAGAATCCTGCCAGAGGGTTTTAATATATTATATACATTTTTTAATGCCTTTTCAGGATTTCTCAAATGTTCAAGAATTTCGGAAAACAAAACGAAATCAAAAGAATTTTCAGGAAAACACAAATCCTCTTCAACATCCAAATTAACCAGTAATTTACTTCTAGCTTTTTTCAATTTTTCTATCGATATATCCGCGCCTATCATTCTATCTTCCAGGTATTTACCGGAACTGCAACCTATATCGATAACGAGACCTTTTGCTTCCCTGAGGTATTTTTTGATAATTTTTTCTCTGATTCTATGGTTAGGTCGCTGGTAAACTATTTGGTCTTCCGGATAACACTTGCCTACAAGATCATAAAACGCTCTGTAATCCATACATCCCCTAAAAAGAAATTAGCGGCGCAGGGACTCGAACCCCGGACACGTGGATTATGATTCCACTGCTCTGACCAACTGAGCTACGCCGCCACAGTTTATGATTTAATATATTTCAGCGTACAGAAATGTCAAGTTCTTTAAAAAGTTATTAAACCACAAAGTTTACAAAGAACACAAAGATTTTATTTCTTGTTTTAAGCTAACAGCTAAAAGCGAAAGGTCAGAAGCTTATTGTGTAACGTTTAAAACATGTAATTATTGTATTTTTTCACTTGAAACTCAGCATCCAGTATTAAACCCTCCAGATTACGCTCATTCTCTCGTATTTTAACATCTGTTTCAGTGGAAACTTCCCTTATATCGTAAAATCTATTCGCATACATTTAAAATAAACATTTAAAAGTATACATGGGAAAGAATTCCATGTGATAATAAGTACTATATTCACCTGTTTCCGGCACAAATTCTTGCGCAAAAATATTTTTATTATTGGTCAGATTTTGAAAATCTACTGCAAACTCAATATAAAATTTCCGAAAATTCATTTTGTAATATAGTTTAAGGTCTGTTCTGAAATAATCGTTATATCGAACAGAATATGCCTTATCATAATCATAAACGACTTTCGCACTGTCTATTGAAGCTTCCTCTTTTACAGGTATATAAGGTTTTCCTCCTGACCTGGTCATTTTTAAATCTACTCCGAACGCCTTATTTTTTGTTGCCCACCATTCATAACCAAATATGCCGTTAAAAATATAAGAAGTATTAAATGCTATATTTCTCCAAACTCCATCCCCACCGGTATACTGAGAATTGTAGAGAGTCCCATTAAGTGTAAAGTAGTAATTATCCGCCAGGAACTTTTCCAGGGTCAGCTCAACACCATAATTTTTACCCTTACCTTTATTCACAAGGTTATCTTTTGTTTCAATATAAAAATTTGCACCCGAATTTAACATGGAATATGCAGAATTTATATCATCCTCTACGGGGATATCTTGAAGATATTGATAATAAACCTCAGATTTCAATCTTGAATTTTTACTTGTTATCAAATCATAAGACATTACGAAATGATCGGCTTCTGAAAAATCTAAATTTTTATTTGTCAATAGAACTCCATCAGAGATATGAGTTTCAATAAAATAAATAGTGCGCGCTTGCATCTGATGGTGCTTTCCGTAAGCTAACGATATCCATTGTCTATCCGAAAATTTATACTGTAAAGCTCCGCGTGGTTCGACTGCAAACGAATTATTATAGAATAACTGCTGCGTATGTGTTCCAAAAGTAATTTTAAACCTATTTGTAAAACGATATTCATCCTGGACATAAAATCTGAAAAAATTCATTAAGGCATCGCTGTTAATAATGGTAGCATATTCGTCATCCCAATTTATTCCTTCCTGACTGTAGTTAATATCATAAATATCCCATCTAAAACCGAAATTGAAATAGTTGTTTTTCATTGCATTGTTTCTATACTCGCCAAAAAACGAATATTTGTTTTCTAAAGATTGTTCTTCCCAAATACGAGCAGTTAAATCGGTTGCCAAATTAAATGTATCGATTTCGTTGTTTATTTTATTATTCAATGCCGAGAATGAAAAAAATAAATCATTGTATATATTTATCTTATATTTAAGATTAACAGCACCTAACAACATATCCGAACCTGTTTTGATATGTTTTCCATATAATGTTTTAATTTCCTCTGTATCTCGATCATGGTCGTCGATTTCAATAAAGCTTGTTCCCCAAAGAGCAAGAGTGGAAACAGTAAAATTTTCAGATACATTAAAATCAAATTTTGTTGTAAAGTCTTGATATTTAGGTAAAACACCAAAATTTATACCTATCTTATCTATAAAATCTAAAAAAGAATACCTGTAACAAGCCATATATGTTCCAATAGATCTTCTCTTGGAAAAAGGTCCTTCTACCCCAAACTCAAAACCATTCCAACCTGTTTGCAATCGAAACTCATGATGATCTGAATTAGCCTTTTTTGTTTTTAAATCAAAAACTCCTGATAATGCATTGCCATATTCGGCAGGAAACGCACCTGTTAAAAAGTCGGAATTCCTTAACATATTAATATTTAACAAAGTCACTGTACTGCCGGTAAGTCCAATCCCTCCATAATGATTGGGGTTTGGTATTTCAATACCATCGATTCGCCATAATAATCCCATTGGCGAATTTCCTCTAATTACAATATCATTTCTATCATCTCGTTCGGGCATAATGCCGGGATAACTACGTACCATACGAGCTGCATCTCCAAGTGTTCCGGCGTAACGATAAGCTTCATCAGTAGAAAAACTTCTACCACTGGCATAAACTAAATTATTAATTGGTTTTTCTTTTTGGAAAGGTGCTGTTAAAACTACTCCGGGCATTTCAATAGTCTGTGGTTCTAATCCCACATTAATTACGTATTCCTGTCTAGTCTTTACTAATATCGGTATAGATTGTGTTTGGTATCCTATGTGTGAAATTAACAGATAAATACGACCTGTCTTGCAGGTTAAATTAAATAAACCAGTGCTATCTGTTGCAGTCCCAATTACGGGTTCCTGATTCTCTAAAACAACATTAACACTCTTTAAAGGTAGCCCTGTTTCCGTATCTCTAACCGTCCCTTTTACAGTCTGATAAAAAACATCTTTGTTATTTGTCTTTGCTAAAACACCTACAGAAATTATAAATATATAAATTAAAATTCTTTTTATTCCCATAATCTTATACTCTCCTTTAAAAGTGAATTAAATTTTTAATACTCATTGATAAAGAAGAATAATTAAAAGTCAAGTACTTTGGGTTTTGAATTAAAACAAAACGTATACAGTTTCTACTCCATTTATTTTTTCTGTAGTCTCTATGGTAAAATTAAGCTTTTAGCTTTTTGCCTTAGACTTTTTGCTTAAAAAGAAAAAACTTTGCGGTCTTTGTGTACTTTGTGGTTCAATCATTTTTTTGGTCTTGACTAAATTTTACTTACGGTTATTTTAGCCTATGGAAAAATTAGCTCGGCTTGAAAAAGAGTTTGATTACGAATTACTTACAGATAAAGAAAAATTAGAAAAATATGCGCGGGATGAGACTCCCGGAAATTACTATTACCTTCCCGACGCGGCTTTCCTGCCGAGGGAGACCGATTCGATAAGCAGACTTTTTGAAATAGCTAACGATACAAAAATCCCTCTAATTCCAAGAGGAGGAGGGACCAGCAGAACCGGAGGCTCTCTCGCAGTTCATGGCGGTATTGTTCTTTCTATGGAAAAAATGAATAAAATTATCGATTTCGATGAAGAAAACTGTATCATGGAAGTAGAACCGGGTGTTATCACAGAAGAAATTAATAAATTCCTCGAACAATATGGCTTTTTCTTTCCTCCAGATCCCGCATCGGTAGATTCCTGTTCTATTGGAGGGAATGTGGCTACAAACGCCGGAGGCGCACGCTGCCTTCTTTACGGTCTTACAAGGGATTACGTAAGAGGATTTGAAGTTATTTTTCCGGATGGATCAAAAGAATTTCTCGGAGGAAAGTTAAAAAAGAATGCCACCGGATATTCTCTTTTGAATTTACTTATCGGTTCAGAGGGCACTCTCGGGGTTATAACCAGAATACTTCTGGAAGTTAAGTCTCTTCCCCCCTATTCCGCTACATTAGTTGCTCCGTTTAAAACTCTAAAAGACGCGGCGATTTCTGCTTTTAACATACTTTCAAGCGGAATTATTCCTTCCGCTTTTGAAATGATAGACGAGGATGCTGTCAAAGTAACTGTCACAAATCTGGATAAAAAAATACCGATGGCGGAAGAAGGAACTCTTCTTATAGCTGAAGTTCTGGAGTACACAAAAGAAGATTTAGAAAAGAAATATGAAATAATTGGTAATAAATTATTGGAAAATGATGCCGTAGATGTATTCGTGGCAGAGGAAAAGCATCAACAGGAAAAAATATGGGATTTTAGGCGTAGTATATCGGAAGCATTAGATATGATGGGAACTATTATTCCCGAAGATATATCGATACCAAGGTCTAACATTCCCCGATTCATTCCTGAGATAAAAAAAATGGAAGAAGAATTTAATACGAGGATTTTTACCTTCGGTCATATAGGTGATGGAAATTTGCATATAAACATTGTTAAAAATGAAGAATGGAAAGATGAAGGAGAAAAGATTGTGAATGAATTATTTGAAAAACTAAATACTTTTGAAGGCAAAATAAGCGGGGAGCATGGAATCGGTTTTACCAAAAAAAAATATCTTAAATATTCACGGACAGAAAAACAGATAGAACTAATGAAAAAGGTAAAAAAGGATTTCGATCCTTTTAATATTTTAAACCCTGGAAAGATATTCGATATTGAGGAAGCATATGCGTAAAAAAATAAATACCGCTTTTTTTTCTTTTTTAAATAGAATCGGCTCAAGGAAAATAGGATTTCCTCTGGCAGATATCAACAATGTAGCCATCCGTCCCTCAGAGATTAAAGGTGAAACGCTTTATTCCTTGCCTTTAATCGAATCTTTGTCAAAGAAAAATAACTTAACTGTTCTTTTACCCGAGAAACGGGACGTTAAATATTTCAGGAGATTAAACGCGAAAATTATACGTTATCCTGAAAAACCAGGAATTATCGGCATATACCGCTTAAAAAAACGAATAAAGGGTTTATATGAATTATTTATAGATCTAAATGAAGAAGATATAAGAGTCTTTTCATACGTTTTAAACAATCCTATTGTTGCTTCTATATATGATAAACCTGGCATAAACATTACAGCGAGAGCCGAAACAAAAGCAATAACCGGCAGGTATGAATATTTAATCAATTTACTTGGTTTTACACCTGTAAAATGGAAAACAAAAGCCATAAGAATCAGACGTTCAAGTAAGAAAAAAGAAGACAAGGAGATTATTGGCATTAGTTCTGATATTCCGATTAAATACCATGGAATAGAAAAAGTTTCGGAAGAAAAAGATCTACGTAAACTCACTAAATTAATTACAAAAAGAAATGACCTTTCAACAATTGCTTTCTTTCTGGATATCCCACAGGTTCTTCTTCTTGAAGAAAAAGATCCCTTTCGGGCTCCTGAATCTATCAAGGTCGTAAGATATTCAAGGAAAATCACGCCGAAATTGATCGGCGACTGCCTAATCTTATAAATTATGAATCCAGAATCCAGGAGGCAGAATTCAGAATCCCTTCCCATCTCAACTAAAAAATTTGACTTAGAAGTCTTAATGACATAAATATGTATAAAGAAACAGCTAAAACTTTTAGAAATTTAATTGTCTGGCAAAAAGCTCACAAATTCGTGTTAGAAATTTACAAATTTAGCAGCAAATTTCCGAAAGAAGAAAACTATGGATTAACTTCACAAATTAGAAGAGCAGCTATTTCTATTCCATCTAATATTGCAGAAGGTTTTAAAAAAAGGGGAAAGAAAGATAAAGTTAGATTCTTTAATATTTCTCAGGGTTCTCTAGAAGAATGTAGATATTATTTAATATTATCAAATGACCTTGGATATGGAAACACCTACGAATTATTATCTCAAATAGAAGAAGTTAGTAAACTGCTTAGTGGATATATCTCATCTATTCTGGCTTCTGGCTCCTGACTTCTGTATTCTGTTTCTATGAAAATTTTACATATAGCTTCTGAAAATGTCGCCGGGGTGCCCGGAATACTCGTTCAGGCAGAAAGAAAGATGGGTCATTACTCTCGTCTAATGACTTATTTCAAGAGTCCCTGTTCTCACTGGGATGATATTGTTCTTAATCTTCCTTTTTCAAATACATGGTCACTAAGAGGTTTAAAAAACAAAGCCAAAGTAGGAACTTATGGCTTTTCAGAGAGAAAAGGCAATCCTCTCGAATGGCAACCAGGAGCTTATGAAAAAACTTTTTACCTGTTTAGAGATATTCTATGGGATTATAAAATAAATCCTTTAAAAGATTTTATTCATTCCTTCGATTATTATTTTCTGGATGGAGGACTCGGCTTCCTCCGAAATGGTCAGATAGTAAAAACACTAAAGAAAAAAGATAAAAAAATAGCGATACTGTATCTCGGCAGTGATGTAAGGCTCAGAGGGGTTTTTCCTCATATAGAAAAATTAGCGGATGCTATTTTTACTACAGAATTTGACCATACTTTTATTCATCCAAAGGTACAGTATGTTCCTTTTCCTTTTGAAGTAGATAAATTTAATAAAAAAGAAATATTAAAAAACGATAAATTAACTATTTGTCACGCACCCACAAAAAGATATTTAAAAGGAACAGAATATGTTCTAAAAGCAGTCGATGAACTTAAAGACAAATACGACTTTAACTTTCTTTTAATTGAAAATAAACCGCATGAAGAAGTAATTAGAATTAAAGAACAAAGGTGTGATGTTCTTATAGACCAGTTAACGGATTTTGGAGGTTTTGGTTATGGCATGAATTCGATGGAATGCCTATCCATGGGAATTCCGAGTATAACCTATATCAATCCTCAATATGAAAGGTTTTTAAAAACGTATCCTTTTATAAACGCGAATAAAGACAATATAAAAGAAATTTTAGAGAGAATATTAAAAGACCCTAAAATTCTATTAGAAAAGAGTTCCGAAAGTCTTAATTGGGTGTTGAAAGAGCATAATTACATGAATGTAAGTAAGTTTATGCTGGATAAAATAAGTTTATAACTTATTTTATCAGTCCAGCGTCCAATGTCCAAAGTCGAAAAAAACTAAAAAAAAGAAAAAGGGATTAAATGACATATTTTGCATTATCACTTAATCCCTGATCTTTAAATTATAAACTAATACTTCTTCTAACTCCTAACCTCGTTTGATAATTTCTACTACTGCCCCGGTTTGAAATTTTTCATCATGTTTTTCATATCCGGCATATCAGTACCCTTGCCGTCCAATTTAACTTTATCGGCATTAAAAAAATCATCAGCCAGACCTTGATTAACTTTAAGAGTCTTTATTGTAGTTTTTGTTACTAACTCTCCACCCACATATATTTCAGTCGTATAGGGCAATTCCCAATTTTTTACTTTTTGGAAGTTGGAATTGACCGCTTTGAATGTCTCGTCTTTCGTTCCTTTAAACTCACTCTGAATTAAAATGAGAGTTCCTTTCTCAATCCAGCCTTTAATTTTATTTTCTCCTTCTGCTACTACAGATGATGTATCTATTTCCCAGGCTTCTACAACATAGCAGTCTCTATCCCCAACTTTCTCAGAACCAATGATTTTGCCATTTGTCGGCATATCTTTCCACCAGCTCATCTGATCCCCCTTAGCAGCATCGGCATCGGCTGATATTTTAGTCTTACCGGCAAACTGGTTCACAGACCATAAATCTTTGCCGTCATATATAATTATACTTGTCATATCACCCATTCCCGTCGGCATCCCTGTTCCTTCCGGCATACTCATTTTCATTTCCATTCTATACTTATCACCTTTTCTCAACATTTTTACTTCTGAAGGTCCCGGACCCTGCATCTTCTCCATACCCTTATTTTCCATCTCCATCACCATTTCCATATCCTTGATTTCATCTGAGAAAGAACCATATTTTGCTTCTATCTGTGACTTCAACTCAGCCCAGGTCAAAGCAAAAACGTTGCCGGTAACGAATAAACATAACAAAATCAACAAACACTTACTAACTTTAGACTTCAACATACTTACCTCCTTTTTCGTTTAACATTACTTATTTTGACATGAAATTCGAGTACATTAAATTAGTTTATTATTTTTTTTATTATACGCAATAGCAATTTAATAAAAAAATTCTATTAGATTTTTACGTCTACACACTTACTTATACAAATTTTTTTCTTTGTAACTAAATTTGTCATTATCGATAAAAGCGAGTCTTCTAAGAAGCCTGAGCCTATTTCTCTCCCCTACTTTTGCCATAGAAACTGCTTTTTTCAAGTAAAGTATCGACTTCCTATAATTCTGTCTATCAACAGGATAAGGTATTCCGTCTTTACCACCATGAGCAAAACTATACCTGGCGGGATCATTGAAACTCGGTTTTTCGCCATAAAGAAGTTCTCCTATTAAAGCAAGAGATCTGATTGTCGCCGGTCCGACACCTTTAATACCCAGTAAATTTTCAAAATCTTCAGGCTGTCTGTTAAATGCTAGTTCCAGAGGTTTTTTTAATTTTTGTAAATTCAAGTCGGAACCGACAATATAATGACGCAACGGCATTTTTAATTCTCTTATTTTCTTCAATTCACCAAGCGTTTTCTCCGGATATTCCAAAGCTATTTCAGCAGATACTTTCCTTGCTCCTGAAGAGTCTTCTGAAACCATATTCAAAGGAGTTGTAAATCCGTCTGTTATAATTCCCTTATGCGGCTCGCAGGTATAATCTTTCAATTCTTTAGAAAACCAGTGATATCTTCTTGCCATTTTATTTTCAGTATTCATCCCTTGCTGTACAACGCTCCACTGTCCTTTCGATGTAAATATAATTGTATGATGATATATAGAATATCCGTCCTGAAGAGCTGAATTATCTACTTTTGCAGTCATTTTACTTGCATATATAAGAGAGTTAACGTCTATTCCTTTGTCATTACCTATTTGCTTGATTTCCGCGGGAGTTTTGAGTGAGGTCTTACCTTTTCCTCCGCAGATATAAATACCACCATCGAGCTTTTTACAGGCCTCCTTAAGAGCGCCCATTGTTGTAGTGGTTAAACCACTCGAATGCCAATCAAATCCAAGAATACAGCCTAAAGATTGAAACCAGAAAGGATCGGAAAGATTTTCAAGGACTTTCACAGGCGGATATTCAATTAGCATAGCTTCCATAAGCCCGAGAGAAAGCTTTTTCATTTCTTCAAATAACCATCTTGGAGCTTTTCCCCAGTGCAATGGTAACGTGGCAATGCCCTTTCTCATATTTTTATCTTAAGTGTTTCGGAAATTTTGTCAACGGTATTATTAACAACAGAGAATTCAGGAGCCAGGAGACAGAAGTCAGAATAAAAAACTTTGTGATCTTTGTGTGAGTAATCAGTCATTAGTCGTTTGTCACTAGTCACTGGTCAAAAAAAACAATTTGTGCTATTCGTGTAAATCAGTGGCTAATTATGGGATTGGGATGGGATTCTGTATTCTGAATTCTAAATTCTTTCTTCACAGAACCCCTGTTTCATACATTTTCAACAATGATAATAACCATGATACCAAAGATTCCGCACCTTCATTTTTATTCGCTCCGGTGGGCAATAATCCGTCTTTGCATCCACCGGTCTTTGGGTTATATAAACTCTCCTCTAACGCATTTTGACCAAGGAACCATCTGAACGCCCAATTCATCTTGTTCAGAAAGAAATCATCCTCAGTACAAAGGTAAGCTTCGTAACAAGCATCTATCAGTGCAGCTACCTCAACAGGTTGTTGATCAAATTTTGCTTTCTCCTCGTTCCTTTTAAACCATCCTTTATTACCAATAACCGAAAGATATCCAGTTTCTTTGTTAGTTTGAATATCAATAAGCCATTTTAATGAATTCAGCCCCCACTCTTTCATTTCATCATTACCGGTAAAACGTCCTTCTCGAAGTAAGGCTTGTGCTAAACGCGCATTCTCATAAGAAACAACATTTTCAATCCAGAGCCAATCGTCAGATGAATTCTTTTTAAATAAATGAATTAGTTTATTAGCAAGTTCATCGTTAAGCTTACGGGCGTTTTTATCCCCGGGATACTTATTCAGGTACTTGACTATCCCCAGCATTGAAAAAGCCCAGGCTCTGGGCGAAGAAAAAGAATGAACCTTTTTCAAACAGTTATATAAGAGCTCGATCGCAAAATGCCCCATTTCTTCTACGGGCGGCGCATATATAACATCTCCAAGTGCCCAAATTAAGCGACCATGTGAATCTTCTGAAATTCTTGAGTTATGCCATTTTCTATTGAAAGACAGATAGTTTCTAACGATTTCTCTCTTTTCATCATACGAATCAGATAACAAAGAAAGGTATTTTACAAGAATAGGCAATACACATTCATCTTTGAAAAGGTTCCACATCTTCAGAGCAACAATAACCGCCCTTGCATTATCGTCAGTTGTATATCCGTGAATCCTGTCGGGTATAGAGTATTTGGAATGTTGAAAAATACCGGTATCGTCGGTCAAGTTATTTAAATGTTTCAAGTTAATTTCAGGCAAATCCTGGATTTTGATACTTATATCTTTTTTAACAATAACTTTTTTTCTCTTTCCCGATCTGAATTTTCCTGCTATCATTTTAAATGAATCGACATAAGAAGAAGCCACTTCGTCCCAAATCATTTTTCTTCCATATTTATGTGCCTTTTTTCTTATTTTGTCTCTCTTTATTTCATTTCCTAAGAGATCCTTAATAGCTTTTGACATTGCTTTTACATCTTCAAAAGGAACGATAACTCCACGGTCTTTATCAAGAAGCTCGAGGGCATGCCAGTAAGGCGTGGATATAATAGCTTTTCCGCACGCAACCGCATAAGATAGAGTCCCCGATGAAATTTGTTGTTCCGAAAGATACGGAGTAATATATACATCAGTCATTACAAGATATTTAATCAACTCATCAAGGGTTACAAAGCGATTGTGAAAAACCACATTTTTCTCTATATGATTTTTGTTTATAATATTTTTGAGTAAAAATCTGTATTCTTCGCCAAAATGCTTTTTTATATTTGGGTGGGTTTCGCCCAATATTATATAAATAACTTCAGGAAATTTTTTTACAACATCAGCCAAAGAATTGATAACAACTTCCAATCCTTTGTTTGGACTTAATAATCCATAAGTCAAAATCAAAGGATGTCCCTCCATACGAAATTCCTCTTTGTAGTATGAAGGATCTATAAAAGGCACATCAGGGGCTCCATGGTGTATTTTCTTTATTTTAGATTTAGGAACTCCATAAATTTTAGAAAGCAATTCGAATCCTTTATCCGCCAATACAACAACTTCTGTTGAAAGCTTGCATATCTCTTTTAGAATCCTTTTTTGATTTTCCGATGGGTCTATTAATATAGTATGTAAAGTTGTAATTACAGGTTTTTTTAAGTTTTCCAGGAGCGATAAGACGTATTTTCCGTCCGGACCCCCATAAATTCCAAATTCATGCTGAACCGAAACGACTTCTATATCAGATATATTAATAAATTCAGCCGCTCTCAAATAATCGGTCTTATTTTGAGCCTGGATTTCAAAAGATACTTCGTTGCCGTAATTGTATTTGCTTTCTGAATCAGTTAAAGCAACTATTTTTATCTTGTTGTTTTTCTTTAATTCTAAACCGTATAAAGCAGAAATTGCTCCGGCAAGATTATTTGTAAATGTCGCTATACCGCACTCCCTTGGTAGAAAAGTTGATACAAAGGCAACATGCGATTGCTTTTTTTTATTTTTATATTTACTCAATTAATTCAAACCTCCTAATACTTCTAAATTTCAAAAACCATAATATAAACTGATAGCGATATTTCCTGTATGCATTGAAATTTTACAAACAATAGGGGAATAAGTCAAGGCATAAGTTTGATTTAGGTTTTTTGACCAGTCTTAAAAAAATAAAAGACATTGCGTTAGATTGGTTTTTTATTATATTAACGTAGCTTTAATTCTTAAATTCAAACTTCAAATTAGGAGGCTAAAGTATGGTATCTTATAAGGAATTAGGATTTGTTAATACTCGCGAAATGATGGGTAAAGCCCTGGGTGGCGGATACGCGGTTCCTGCTTACAATTTCAATAATATGGAACAATTACAGTCAATAATTACAGCCTGTGTAGAAACACAGTCTCCCGTAATATTACAGATATCAAAAGGCGCAAGAAAATACGCCAATCAAACTTTATTGAGATATCTTGGGCAGGGAGCTGTCGAAATGATGAAAGATATTGCTAACGAAAAAAGATTAAAAGAAATTCCCATATCCCTACACCTTGACCATGGAGATTCATACGAACTTTGTGTATCCTGTATTGAATCCGGTTTTTCTTCCGTCATGATAGACGCGTCAAGCCTACCTTTCGATGGAAATGTAGAATTAACTAAAAAAGTCGTTGATTACGCGCATCAATATGACGTAACCGTCGAAGGTGAGCTCGGGGTTCTGGCAGGAATAGAAGAACATGTCGTATCGGAAGTGACCCATTACACTAAACCGGAAGAAGTTGAAGAATTCGTAAAAAGAACGGGCGTTGATTCCCTCGCGATTTCAATAGGAACTTCTCACGGAGCGAACAAATTCAAACCGGAGCAGTGCACAAGAAATGAAGATGGTGTATTAATACCCCCACCCTTGCGTTTCGATATCTTAGAAGAGGTCGAAAAAAGAATACCCGGATTCCAGATTGTTCTTCATGGTTCTTCCTCGGTACCGCCAGAAGCAATAAAAATTATTAACAGTTTTGGCGGTACACTAAAAGATTCCATCGGAATTCCTGAAGAACAGCTGCAAAAAGCTGTAAAGTACAATGTCTGCAAAGTAAATATCGATTCCGACGGAAGATTATGGATGACTGCAGCCATAAGAAAACATCTCGCGGAACACCCGGGAGATTTTGATCCAAGAAAGTATCTTGGACCTGCTCGCGAAGCTTTAATAAATATGTATAAACATAAAAATGAAAATGTCTTAAATTCTGCAGGTAAAGCTTAATCTAGAGCATATATCACTCTACTTAAAAGCCCCTACTGTTTATCGTAGGGGCTTTTTTATTGGAACATCTCATCTTAAAAGAAAGTCTTTTATAAAAAAGGAGTAATAATGATTTTTAATAGAAAAAGTCTAATTACGTTTTTAATAATAGCTTTTATTTTTTCGCTTTCCGTAAACGGAGATAATAAAAAAGGAGAAATAAATATGGAAAAAGAAAGTTTAGATAAAGCCACTTTTGCCGGTGGTTGTTTCTGGTGTATAGAATCGGTTTTTGACGAAACCGAAGGTGTAAAAGAGGCTGTTTCAGGCTATACAGGAGGAAAAACAAAGAATCCAACTTATACAGAGGTCTGTTCTGGTAAAACAGGGCATTATGAGGCTGTTCAGGTTACTTTTGATATGACAAAGATAAAATATAAGGACCTAATAGAAATATTCTGGCAGCAAATAGATCCGACTGATCCAACAGGACAATTCGCGGATAAAGGCTTTCAATACAAGACAGCAATATTTTATTATAATGAAAAACAGAAGAAAATCGCCGAAGAATCGAAAAAGAAATTAAAAAATTCAGGTAAATTCGATAAGCCCATAGTAACAGAAATAAAAAAAGCCTCAGAATTCTATCCGGCTGAAAATTATCATCAAGATTACTATAAAAAATGTCCTATAAGGTATCAAAACTATAAGGTCGGCTCAGGAAGGGAATCCTTTTTGAAAAAAATCTGGAAAAAAATAAAGGATTAAAATTAGACAAAAATAATAGCACACAGATTGACTCAGATATGCTCAGATCAATCCCCCTTCCCCACTGTTTTTTGTTTTATTAAGACAATTTAAATTTAAATCCTGTTAATCTGCGTTTATCTGCGTCCTATTATTGGGTCCTGGGATGTGGGCTCTGTGTTACTCTGTACTTTTTTATTTTCCTGTACTCTCTATGGTTCAATTTGTTTTTTGGGGTATGGCATGGGGTTTTTTAAACAGTCCAATGTTCTTTGTTTTTTCTTTGTGTTCTCCGTGTGCTCTGTGTGAGAACAATTTTAAGGTGGGATGTTGGGTACGCTCTTGACATTTACTTCCGCGTTCCTTAAATTTCAATTATGAAAACAATAAAAGGAATGAAATTTAGAACTTTAATAAGCGAACGCAGAATCAAGTCTCGCATAAAGGAATTGGTAAAAGAGATTGCGGAAGACAGTCAGGGTAAAGAACTTATTGTAATTGGTATCTTAAAAGGAAGTTTCATATTTTTATCGGATTTATTACGGCTCTTTTATCTTTACGATATGCACCCTTCCCTGGGCTTTATTACAATCGAATCTTATGGTTCCGGTAAAGTATCCTCCGGAAAACTGAAAATGCTAAGAGACATTACAACCGATATTAAGAATAAATGGGTTTTAATTGTGGACGATATACTCGATACAGGTAGGACTCTTGCTTTTACAAAGGAATATTTTCAGGAGAAAAATCCTGCTGCTATAAAAACCTGTGTTTTTCTTGATAACCCAGCACGGAGAGTGAATAAATTTAAAGCCGATTATGTGGGTTTCGAAATCCCTGATAAATTCGTAATTGGATACGGCATGGATTACGATAATCTCTTCCGCGAACTTCCTTATGTGGCAGTTCTTTTAGATGAAAAAAAATAATCTCACACAAAGACACAAAGAACACAAAGTTTTTTTATTAATTTTTTTGCAGTCAGCCGTAAGCTGTTAGCTGTCAGCTCTTAAAAATTATGCTTTACAAGATAATCGCGGATATAATTGTTCTCCTACATTTCATCTGGATAATTTTTATGCTGTTTGGTTTCTTTTTAACCATATACGGATTTTTCTGGAAAAAATTCTTTGATTGGTGGTTGTTTAGAACGTTACATCTTTTAGGTATACTTTTCGTAGGGATATTAACGATTTTAAGAAGATTTTGCCCGTTAACCATACTCGAAAACATATCGAGAATAAAATATGACCCCGAAAGCACTTATCCGGGGTCATTTATCGTCTATTATATCGAGAATTTGGTTTATCCCGATGTAAATCAAACACTCCTACGTATAAGCACAATACTTGTAGCCCTTTTTATACTGGCTGTCTATATAATTAAACCACCCGCAAAAATAAAAAAGTTAGTAAAGCACTAAGCTAATAAACACAGATTTGAAAGAATTTCAATTTTTTCTGCTAATTACCACTATTCAGCAGAATTATAGCCTTCATTCAGAATATAAGGTATTAATCCTTTATTTCCCAGTAACTTAATTATCATTCCTTCAAGTGGAGGAAAAGGATATTCTTTGCCGGTAGATTCGTTTTTTATTCTTCCCTCTTCGAGATTAACGCTTACGGTTTCCCCCTCTTTTATTTCCTCGGCTGCTTCACTCTGAATTATAAGTGGAAGACCGATATTGAAAGAGTTTCGGTAAAAAATTCTTGCAAACGTTTTAGTTATAACGCAGGACACCCCACTCGCTTTTAACGCTATAGGCGCGTGTTCTCTGGATGAACCGCATCCAAAATTATCGCCCCCAATCACAATGTCTCCCCCATCGATCACATCATCGAAATGCTCCCCTCTTTGGGGCTCGAAAACATGTGCCGCCAGTTCACCCGGATCAGTCATATTAAGATAGCGTGCCGGAATTATTACATCGGTATCGATATTGTCGCCAAATTTCCACACTTTACCTTGTATCTTATCCATTATAGCACCTCCTCGGGATGAACAATCCTTCCTGCAATAGCAGAAGCTGCCGCGACCGCGGGATTGGAAAGATAAACTTCACTTTCGTAATGTCCCATTCTTCCTACAAAATTACGGTTTGTTGTAGCCACAGCTCTTTCTCCTGCCGCCAGAACACCCATATGACCACCCAAACACGGACCACAAGTCGGAGGACCTATTACAGCCTCTGATTCACCGAAAATTTTGAGCAATCCGTTTTCAAGCGCTTTCATATAAATCTCAGGTGTGGGTGGAATAACAATTAATCTGGTATTCGCATCCACTTTCTTTCCCTTTAAGACTTTAGCGGCAATCTCCAGATCTTCGTACCATCCATTTGTACATGAACCTATAAATACCTGATCTATTTCTATATTGCCTATATCTTTTACGTTTTCGGCATTAGAAGGCAGGTGCGGCATTGCAACCTGAGGTTCCAACTTTGAAACATCAAATTTTCTTACATCAGAATACCCGGCATCAGCATCACTCTGATATATCTTATATTCTCTTTTTGCTCTGTTTTTAACATATTCTTCGGTAATCTCATCCGGAGGGAATATTCCGTTTTTGGCTCCGGCTTCTACAGCCATATTACTCATAGTTAATCTTTGATATATGCTTAACTCGGAAACAGTACTTCCGGTAAATTCAAGAGATTTGTATATAGCCGCGACATTACCGAGGTTTTTTAAGGTCATCAGTATTAAATCTTTACCAAAAACCCATTCCTTCAACTTTCCTGTATATTCAAGTTTGATTGTTTCCGGAACTCTAATCCATATTTTGCCTGTCAGAAGAGCTCCGGCAAGATCGGTGCTTCCGACTCCAGTCGAAACACAACCAATAGCTCCGTAAGTGCAGGTGTGACTATCCGCTCCGATTATAAAATCACCCGGAACAACCAATCCCTTTTCCGGAAGCATGCAGTGTTCGACTCCACATCTTCCGGTATCAAAAAAGTATTTAACAGTATGCTTCTTTGAAAATTCTCTCATTTTCTTAACATTCTCAGCGGATTTGATATCCTTGTTAGGTGTAAAATGGTCGGGAACCAGAGCGATTTGGTCGTTCTTGATTTTGGCATCCTTGATATTGTCGATAATATTAATCGATATTGGCGCGGTTACATCATTTGCGACCATAAAATCTACATTCGCGACGATATGTTCCCCTGGATTAACTTCATCCTTACCCGCGTGAGCCGCGAGTATCTTTTCCGTTATTGTATGTCCCATAAATTACACTCCATGTTCTTCTCTTTCGTTTATTTTTTTCTTCAGTGAAAGTCTGTTTAAAGCGTTTATAAGCGCTTCAGCACTCGCGATAACAATATCAGTTTTAGCGGCTCTACCTACCGATTCCAGCCCATTTTCCTCGATGTAAACAGTCACTTCTCCCTGAGCATCAGAACCGCCGGTTATAGCACTTATGCTAAACCGGCTGATTGAGACTTCATCAGGAAGGACTTTTCTTATCGCGTCGTAGACGGCATCTACCGGACCATCTCCCGAACCTTCTTCTTTATAATATTTGCCGTCGACTTCCATTTCTATAGTAGCGGATGGGTTAACATTAGTTCCACCGGAAAAATTAACAGAAAGCATTTTGTATTTTTGTTCTATTGTAAATAACTCAGAAGCAACAAGCATTTCAAGATCTTCGTCGTAAACTTCTTTCTTTTTATCCGCAAGAGCTTTAAATTTTGTGAAAAGCTCATTTATTTCGCTGTCTGAATACTGATATCCGAGTTCCTCAAGCTTATTTCTAAAAGCATGTCTACCGGAATGTTTTCCGAGAATCAATTCGTTGGAAGACAATCCGATATCTTCCGGTTTCATTATTTCATAAGTGCTTTTCTCCTTCAATACTCCATCCTGATGAATACCCGCCTCATGAGCAAAAGCATTTTTACCTACAACAGCTTTATTCGGCTGAACCTGTACTCCGGTAATCAAAGAAAGAGCTCTGCTCGTAGGATATATGTGCTTTGTATTTATATCTGTTTTAAAATCGAACAAATCCTGCCGGGTATTAATTATCATTACAATTTCTTCTATGGAAGCATTCCCAGCTCGTTCACCTATACCATTTATCGTACATTCTACCTGTCTTGCACCCGAGGTTACCGCCGCAAGAGAATTAGCCACAGCAAGCCCAAGGTCATTATGACAGTGTACGCTTATAATGGCAGTGTTTTTTATTTCATCTTTAAGATAGCTAATCAGTTTAGAAAATTCATCGGGAGTTGTATATCCAACAGTGTCCGGTATATTTACCGCTTTCGCTCCTGCTTTTATTACGCTCCGGCAAACTTTTGCAAGAAACTCAGGTTTTGTTCTCGTCGCGTCCTCCGCTGAAAATTCTACGTTATCTGTATATTTACATGCGTATTCTACACCCTTTACAGCCGCTTCAAGAACTTCTTCCTCATCCATTTTAAGTTTATGTTTCATATGAATATCGGATGTAGCTATAAAAACGTGAATTCGAGGCTTTTTTGCGTGTTTAAGAGCTTCCCAGGCTCTGTCTATGTCTTTTTCTCTAACTCTGGCAAGACTGGCTACTTCCGGACCTTTTAAAGCTTTTGAAACCTCTGCTATGGCTTCAAAATCTCCTTCTGAGGCTATGGCAAAGCCGGCTTCCAAGCAATCGACATTTAACTTCTGTAGATGTAAGGCTAATTTCACCTTTTCATCCACATTCATGCTAAATCCCGGAGCTTGTTCGCCATCTCTGAGAGATGTGTCAAATATATATACTTTTTCACTCATTTTGCCTCCTTCTAAGGTTTAAGGTCCATAAAAAACAAAACAACAGTTAAACTCACTGTTAGGTAACTTTAGCTATCCTGAAAAGCTCTATTCCGTTAGAAATTATCCCCTTTTGATTTTTTGTCAAGGGCAACCTAAATATAACAAAATATTTAACCACAAAACGGATGAAAAACAATCAATTATTTTTGTTTATTTAGACCCAACCTAACAACCCAAGTATAGTGAAAACAAATATAACAAATTACACAAATAAATTGATTTTATTTTGAAAATTCTTATTTACCCTTGCTAATCAATGGTTATTATTGTCTTTATTTAATATAATATCCGGCCACTCTCCATTGTCCGTCTTTATCTTTCATAGGCGTAACTGTTTCAATTGCATTTTTCTTATTTTCAAAATCTGTTTTATATTGTATCTTAACATATCCACCATCAGGAGCACCGGGTACAGAAGTCATGTATTCTTTTTTTATAACCTCTCTACTTATTACTTTCCCAAGAGGTTCTCTTACCGCAGTAAGTTGTTTTTCCCACGTTTGTTTTTCTACTGCCCTTTTAAACAACTCCGCTGTCTGGTCCCAACCATCAGCATACTGACCATTATCGTTTAAGGACAACCATTTGTTCGCAACCTCAACTGCAACTTTCTCCGCTTCCGGATTTCCTTGTCCAGAAGATTCTTTTTTACCACAGGCAAACAAAACAAGTAACGTAAGGATAAAGAAAATAGACAAATATTTTTTTGAAACCATATAAAACCTCCTTTTATGGTTTTATATAGTATAATATTTATTGAAAAATATTCAATGAAAAATTAAAATTAGATTAGAATGCCAAACTAAGTGATCCACAAACCGACAGTTTAAAATGTTTTTGTATTAATGGCAAATTAAGTACATACCTTGACAAAAGATAGTAACTCAATATTATTACGTTCATATTCTATGGGGCCGTAGTTCAGCCTGGTCAGAACGCTGGCCTGTCAAGCCAGAGGTCGCGAGTTCAAATCTCGTCGGTCCCGTTTATCCCCTTGACTTTTATTATTATATTCGCTAAATTTACCAAAATCAGGAGGTTTCCATGAAAGTGAAACTTATTGTATGGGGAATAGCTTTAATACTCGTTTTAATTTTTATTATAGGCAACGCCGAACCAATGAACTTGGTTTTTATAAAAAATTTCCAGGTATCAAAAATAGTAGTTATACTAATAAGTCTTGCTATAGGTTTTGTTGCCGGCTTACTCGTAGAAGGTAAAAAGAAGTGTCCCGCAGAGAAAGCCCCGAAAAGCGAAGAAGAATAATTATTAATTAACAGTAAGAATATAGAGTATAGTATTTTAGGGTAAAGGGTTCTTTGAACCCTAACGTTGCGGATAAGTCGCAAGCTATTTTCGAATCGATCTTGATCCGCATGTTAGCCAGTTGTTAAGAAACTTTCATTAAACTTAATAGTACCTTGCGGCACCTTATCGTTAAACGGTAAGGCAAGGAAAACTTCTTGTGGAATTCCTTCATAAATTAGTTCTGGAAAATTCTTGAATCCAAACTGTTTATAATAATTCGGATCACCAACAAGAGCGCAGCCTTGTCCGCCCAATTCTTTCAGCGAGGACAGGCCTTTGTTTATAAGCGATTTCCCAATACCTTGCTTCTGGTATTCTGGTAACACAGAAATCGGACCCAGTGCGTACCAGTCTTTTGTTCCGTCAGAAATTGTTACTGGCGAAAAAGCAATATGCCCAACAACACGCTCATCAATTTCCGCCACAAGAGAAATAGTCAGTACATCCGCTGACCGTAATGCTTTTATTATGAGATGCTCTGTTTGATTGCTGATAGCGAGAGTTTTGAAGGCCTCTATTGTTACTTCGGTTATTGCCTCAATATCTGCAACCATTTCTTTTCTTATTATCACTTCAACCTCCTATTTATTTAGGCCGTTTATCGTATTCTTATGGCTAACATAATTAATATGTACTAACATTAATCATAAATATTCCATTGTAAGCCGTATAAACTGATTTCAATATTTATGGTTAACTCCACATGCATCAGTATTATAACTAAAAGTACCATCATTGTCAACATTTGTTATTAAACTTAGCTTTTTGCCTTTAGCCTTTAGCTTTTGGCTCTTAGCTAAAAAAATAAATTAGAAACTTTGTGTCCTTTGTGATCTTTGTGGTTCAATTAGTTTTTGTTTTGACCCATGACTGATGTTTGCAAAACATCTATTGACAAGTGATAGTAATTATCTAAATTGTTGATATGAAAGTATCTTTTAACACATTAGGGTGTAAAATTAATCAATTTTACACCAATTGTTTAAAGCAAAAACACATTAAGGAAGGCAATGAAGTGGTTTCTCTTGAAGAAAAACCAGATATTGCCTATATAAACACCTGCGCGGTTACAGCGAGAGCAGGTTCGGAAAGCAGGAATTTATACAGAAAAGCGAAAACAAATGCCAGAGAAGTAAGAATTCTTGGTTGTCAGGCAAAACTTTTCCCGGAAGAATTTGAAGAAAAATATTTTATCGATGAACATGATTTAGTAGATAAAGAGTTTGAAACTATTAGCAGCAGAGCTCGCCCTTATGTTCCAATACAATTTGGTTGCAATAACTTCTGTTCTTATTGCATAGTACCTTACGCGAGAGGAAAAAGTTATTCCCTATCGAACATTAAAATTATAGAAAATGTTAAAAAATTAATAAAAAATGGATACAAAGAGATAGTTTTAACAGGAATCCATATCGGAAATTATCGATACAAAAAAATCGGTTTGAAAGAACTCTTAAAAGAACTTTTAAATTTGGATATCAGAATCAGATTGACTTCTATAATGCCCGATTGTTTTGATGAAGATTTTATTCAATTATTCAATAATAAAAACCTTATGCCTCATGTACATATCTCTCAGCAATCTGGAAGTAATAAGATTCTAAAAAAAATGAAAAGAAGATACACAAGAGAAAAAACGCTGTGGGTCGCAGAGAAACTAAGAAAAATGAGAGAAGATATCCGTCTGGCGGGGGATTTTATAGTAGGATTCCCGGGTGAAACAAAAAAAGATTTCGAAGATACGGTAAATTTGGTAGAAAAAGCGAATTTTAGCCATCTCCATATTTTCAGGTATTCACCTAGACCATACACTCTTGCCTCCCATTACCCTAACAAAGTTCATGATTACACAAAAAAAGAACGAGCTAATATACTTAAAGATTTAGGAAAATTAAAACGAGAAAAATTCGTCAAAGAAAATATTGGCAAAGTTTACAGAGTCATAATCGAAGGAAGAAGCCAACTGGGAGAAAAATGGTTGACCGGAATAACCCCAAACTACATAAAAATCCATTTTACAGCCAACGGCAGGAAAAAGGGGATAATACCTGTTAAAATATATAAAATAGAAAAAGGACTTGTATATGGCAAAACAACAGAATAAATTTTATATACGAACTTACGGATGCCAGATGAATAAATATGATTCTGACATCATTAGGACACTTTTATTAAAGGAAAACTTTAAAGAAGTTTCCGATATTGAAAAGGCTGATTTTATATTTTTTAATACCTGCGCGGTAAGAAAGAATGCGGAAAAACGAATAATAGGAAGACTGGATTCTCTTAAAAGTTTAAAGATGGAGAAACCGGAAATTTCTGTTTCTGTTCTCGGCTGTGTTGCTAAATACAAACAGGAGCTTACAAATCATCCGGTGGTCGACTTTGTTGCCCCTCCCGATTCATATCGTTCGCTTATAGGCGCAATAAAGAAAAATAGAATCGGACTCATACCAGAAAACCCGAATGAACAATACTCCGATATATTTACTTCTACGAGAAAAACTAGCGCTTTCTTATCAATTACACGAGGTTGTAATCGCTTTTGTTCATATTGTATTGTCCCCTACTTAAGGAGTAAACTTAGATCCCGTCCCGTAGAAGATATCCTGAGGGAAGCTGAAAAACTAATAGGGGAAGGTACAAATGAAATTACTCTTTTAGGTCAAAATGTTAACGCCTATTTATATAAAGGCGTAGATTTCCCTGATATTTTAAGAAAAATAAGCAAACTTAAAGGACTTAAACTTCTTAGCTTTTTAACCTCTCACCCGGCGGATTTACCTAAAAACTTATTTCAGGTAATGGCGGAATCCCCCTTAATTACCAAGTATCTTCATCTTCCTGTACAATCGGGCTCGGATAAAATACTAAAAAAAATGATGCGTGGATATCAGTATCCCCATTATTTAAATTTAATTGAAAAAGCAAAAGATTTAATGCCGGATTTAACTCTCACTACAGATATTATTGTCGGTTTTCCTGGGGAAACGGATAGAGATTTTCGAGATACGATAAAAGCAATTAAAGATATTCGTTTCGATTTTGCATATATGTTTGCGTATTCAAAAAGAAATGGTACTCTTGCATCTCTTCTCCCCAACCAGGTAAAAGACACTGTAAAAAAAGAAAGGTTGCGGCTTTTAATAAATACTCAAAATAAAATCACAAAAGAAAAAGCAGAAGAACTGATAGGTAATGAAGAAAGCGTTTTGACAATCAACAAAGCAAAAGATGGTAAAAAATTTGGAAAAACTAAAAACGGAAAATTAGTCGTAATTCCCGGGGTTGCTAAAATCGGATTTGAATATATCATCAATATATATGAAATTAACGGATGGGTCCCTGTAGGGAAAATAAAAAAGGAGGCAGTTGGATGACTTTAATAATATCTTTACTTTCAGGTATATTGTTAATTTTCGGTATCATAATTGGCACTCAAAATGGTAATACTATGGTCGACTTTCATCTGCTTAAATGGCACTTCGAGGACATTCCCTTGACTTTACTGGTAATAGAATCGGTTCTTATCGGTTTCTTTATTACAATAATCTTAGCGGGAGTAAACACAATAAAACTAAAATTGCAAACAAGAGAAATAATAAAGGAAAATAAAAATCTACAGAAAGAAATTAAAGCTTTAAAAAATTTACCTTTTGAAGAAGGAGAAGGCGAAGGAGAAGTTATCCCGGATCTTGCCGAACCAGATGAAGAGGAAGAAGACATAGAAGATGACACAAAAGAAGAACAGGAGGAGGAAGACATAGCATGAACCTGCTGATATACCTAGTTCTTTTTTTCGTTCTCATCTGGCTGGGTTTATCTATATTCTCAAAAATGTCCGAAAGACTTAAATGTCAAAGCCATTCTACTTCTTACATAAAAGGTCTGGAAGCAATGATTGAGGGGAATAAAAACAAAGCAATAAAATTATTCAGGGATGTTTTAGAAAAAGACCCCTCTAATATAGAAGGTTATCTTTACACAGGTAATTTGCTAAGGGAAGAAGGGGAAATAGTAAGAGCGATAAAAATCCATAAAAATCTTCTTGTAAATCCTTTGCTTACAAATGAACAGAAAAACAGATTGAAAGAAGCCTTAGCAGAAGACTACCTGAAAAATAAAGATTGGGCAAAAGCACTCCCAATGCTCGAAACAATATATCATACAAATCAAAAAAACACTATAATATCAGATAAATTAATGTTTGTTTATGAAAAATTAGAAAAATGGGATAAAGCTTTTAATATAGCAAACAAATTCTTCGACCGGAAAGAGCTTGCCAATTACGTGACTAATCTTGTAACAGAAGTATCCAAAAAAAATTCCAAAAAAGCGGCAAAGTTTATTTCAATAGGGGAAAAAGGAAATGTCTCCTATGCGTACTATTTGCACGGTAAACTTTTGATTTCACAGGGAGATGAAAGCGGAGGAATAGAACTTATTAAAAAAAGTATATCGATCGACCCGGGTAAAGCTTTTTTATATCTGCCTCTACTGGAAGAATACATGTTTGAAGAAGGGCAGTTCGGAGTTCTTGAACCATATTTGAAAAGTAAATTTGAAGAAAATCCCGATAATATATATATACTTAGTTCATATATTTCTATATTGAAGAAAAGAGGACAATTAGAAAAAGCAAACGAAATTCTCGAGGATTCTATAAAAAACTTTGATTTAAACGATTATAACACTCTTTTATCTGTAGCCATCATTTCTAATGAGATAGATAGTAATTTGCTCTCTACGTATCTTACTAAAATTAAAAATAAAATGGAAAAGAATCAATTTTTTCAATGTTCTAAATGCGCCAGTGAAACTGATAAATTTAGCTGGAAGTGCAGCAAATGCGGGACTTTTGGGACATTGGAATTAAGCACGTATTGAAAACAAACATATGTTCCTCCTTGTTTTAGTATTTATCAGCGCTGGAACTTCCCTAAAAGAGAAATATCAAGAAGCCTCAAAGATAAGAGATCCTTACAAAGCAGTTGAATGTTACAGGCAAATCATAAAAGAGTCACCCAAAAGTCCTTACGCGGATTCTTCACTTTTTAGGATTGGTATGCTTTATTACCTTTTAGGTGATTTCGAAAAGACCATAGATCATTTTGAATTAATATTTAAGAAAGGTACAAAATCCGCAATGTTTATCAAAACATGTTATTGGTTAAAATATTGTTACGGAAATGTGGGAGATTCAACAAAATCAAAAAAAATGGAAGCGATTATCCTGAAATTAACTGCAAAAGAGGAAGATAAAGAATCCCAAATCGGCACAAAAGACATTCCCGAAAATCCTATAAATAAAGAAGAAAATAGTATCGAAAAAACAAAAATAGAATCTGAAACAACAGAAAAAAGGACCGGATACTATACAATACAGATTGGAGCCTACGAAGACAAGAAATGGCTCGAATATTTTCTCGCAAAACTTAAAGAAAATAATGTAGAATATTTTGTAAAAAAAGCAGGCAGTTATTCAAAAATCTATTCCGGAAAATTCGAGAACCGCAGCGAAGTCGAGAAATATCTTGAAGATCTAAAAAATAAAGGTTTTCACGGTTTTGTAGCTTTTGACTCCACTCCTTAAACAATATCTCCGAATAAAAAAGAAATATCAAGATTCAGTTCTATTATTCCATATAGGTGATTTTTACGAAACTTTTTATGACGACGCAAAGATAGCTTCTGAAATTCTAGATATCACTTTAACTTCAAAACCTATGGGAAAGGGTGTAAGAGCCCCACTGGCTGGCATACCTATTAAAGCGGCAGATACGTATATAGACAAACTGGTTCGTTCAGGTCAAAAAGTGGCTATCTGTGAACAAATAAGCGATCCAAAAACTTCTAAAGGTCTCGTAGAGCGTGAAGTTGTCGAAGTTATAACTTCCGGCACTGTAATGCGTCCTTCTCTCTTAAATGAAACTGATAACAATTACCTTGTCTCAGTTATAAAGGACGAAAATACATACGGAATCGCTTTTTCTGATATTTCTACAGGTGAATTTCAATCAGGAGAAGTAAAAAATTTGAACGATGAATTAAGCCGTCTATCGCCCAAAGAATTAATAATTCCAGAAGGAATGCAAATCGATTTCCCGGAACCTATCCCGGTTACAAAAATTGAACCTTACAGGTTTGATACAGATTTTTCTTTAGAACTTATTAAATCCCATTTTGGTATTTTGAACATAGATTCTTTTGGTTTTCAGGAAACTTCTCCCGCTGTTCGTTCTGCCGGAGCACTGCTTTCTTATATAACCGAGAATCAAAAAAACACATTGAAACACATCAAAAAAATATCACGCTTTAATCCCGAAAATAGTATGGCACTGGACGGAGCCACAATAAAAAATCTCGAATTGATAAAAAAAATTAACGGTGATCGTAAAGGAGCTCTTTTATATACTATCGACAGAACATCAAGTGCAATGGGAAGCCGTCTCTTAAAAAAATGGTTGTTATTCCCTTCTACAGATAAAAAAGAAATAGAAGAGAAGTTTGATGGCATAGAGGAATTGATTTTCAGGAGAGATATCTTGAAAAAAATCCGAGAAAAACTCTCCGGAATTTATGATATCGAAAGAATCAATGGACGTATATCCTCGTCAAGAGCTACTCCCCGTGATCTTATCTCTTTAAAAATATCACTTTCTCTCGCAGAAGAATTAAAGAAAATTATTTCTGAGCTAAAGGTTTCTATATTTAAAAAACAAGTAAAAAAAATAAAAGACTTAAAGAAAACAATTAATTTAATCGATACTTCTATTATAGAAGATCCCCCTGTAAAAATAAGTGATTCGGGAATTTTTAAAAAAGGTTACAGTTCAGAATTGGACAAAATAAGGGCAATTGCGAAAGAAGGTAAGAATTGGGTTTTAAAGTACGAAGAAGAACAAAGAAAAGTAACCGGTATAAATAAGCTAAAAGTAGGATATAACTCCGTTTTCGGATACTATATAGAAATCACCAAGGCAAAACTTAAGGAAGTACCTGAAAATTATATAAAAAAGCAAACCTTAACTAATTCTGAGCGATTTATAACAGAAGAATTAAAAGATTTTGAATCGAAGATATTAACCGCGGAAGAAAGACAAAATGAAATTGAAAAAGAACTATTTGAAGATTTAATTGAAAGATTACAAGTATATACTAGCGAATTTGAACAAACAGCAAATACCGTTTCCGTAACCGACATAATAGCCGGTTTTACCGAACTTGCTCTGACAAATAACTACTGCCGCCCAAAAATATCAACAGATAAAGGTATTAAAATAGAAGAAGGAAGACACCCGGTTGTTGAGAAGATATTAAAAGAAGGGGAATTTATACCAAACAAAGTTAATTTAAACGAAAAAGAAACCATAATTATTTTAACAGGCCCTAATATGGCCGGAAAGTCCACATATCTCCGTCAAATTGCTCTTATAACAATCATGGCTCAGATTGGTTCATACGTACCCGCAAAAAGCGCGGATATAGGGATAACAGACAGTATATTCACACGTATCGGAGCCTCTGATGACCTGGCACGCGGAGTTTCGACTTTTCTCGCGGAAATGAATGAAACCGCAAACATATTAAACAATGTAACAAACAGAAGTCTTGTGCTTCTTGATGAAGTGGGTCGAGGAACAAGCACCTACGATGGACTCTCAATTGCCTGGTCTGTAATAGAATATCTTAATTCTGTACCCGAAAAACCAATGGTTCTTTTTGCGACTCATTATCATGAATTGACAGAATTAGAAGAATTTTATGATACAGTAGTAAATTACAATGTTTCGGTAAAGGAAACAGAAAAAGAAGTTATTTTCTTAAGAAACGTAAAAAAAGGGTCTTCTGACAGAAGTTATGGCATTGAAGTCGCGAAACTCGCGGGATTACCTGAGAACGTAATCTCTAGAGCAAAAGATTTACTCGCAGATTTAAGAGATGATGACAGGGTCATAAGAAAACATCCTCCGAAAACAAGACAAAATTCTCTTTTTCAAATCGAAAATATCTTATTGAAAAGGATAAAATCCCTCGACCCGGATAATATGTCTCCTAAAGAAGCCCTTAATGCTCTATATGAATTAAAAAAAGAAATTAAAGAATAGAGTTATCCACCGATTTTCCTTAAAACGCATTAAAATACCTCTATTTTAGTATCCTAACCCCGAAAACACATAAACTCCATCCAAAAAAAACATAAAGAGTATATAGGGCTTAATTTTTGTTTTAATATAGAATTCGGAAATTGGAGAACAAGTTAAATTGGCAAATTATTGAATGGTTAAATCGTCTTCCCCACACCTTATTTATTTTTTCCTATTTCACAATTTTTCAATTTAACTATTTGACGTAGATTCGAAGAATCTACAACTTATACAATAAGGAAACTCTATGAGACGCCAACATATCTTTATGGACATTTACCGCATAGTCAACTAAAAATCGCAATCTTTCTATTCCAAAACCTGCCGTTAACTGATTACTATTAACAAAACCAACTCTAAGATCCAACCATTCATTCATACCAACTTCAAGTCCCAAATGATGATTGAAGCCATAATCATCCTGAATAAGATCAACTTCCATAAGAACTGGTGTTTTTCCTATCTTTTTATTAAATCCAAGACCTATTTGATAAGAAGGCGCGATATGTTCGGTTCTTCCGTCCCAAAATATAGGAGAAGTTGTAATATCCTTTATTGCTGCTCCGATCGAATATTCTTCCATCTGGTATATAACCCCTAAATCCGCTCCGGCTCCGATCGCGACCGCGTCGTGAATTTTCCGATAAATAAACTTCAACCCCATTCCTACGGAAAAATCTCCTACCCACCTCGAATATGTAGTAAAAACCGCTCCCTCACGTGAAGAAAAACTACTAATTAAATCATCATAAAAAGGCTCCCCGGGATCGGGTACTCCATCACCATCTTGGTCACCCCAGGCATTTCTAGTATCGCTGATATCTCCTACTGAATGAAATACAAAGTGTAAACCGAAACCATATTGCCCCTGTTGCAGATTAAGTCCTCCGCTTACAACATTAGCAAGATCTCCAAACATCTTCGAACCCGTAAAAGAAACGAATGGCTCAAGAATTAGAGCGGAAGCAGGATTCTTGTATCCATTGGAAGGATAGGCTAAACCAGTAGAACCTCTTCCCAAGCTTCCGGCATCAATTCCTACCAGAAATACTTCACCTTCAAAAAGAGCTAAAAGGAGTAAAAACATTATTATTCTTCTTTCTTTTTCCTCTGCGCCATGATTTCCTGTGCAACTTCTTCCGGAACCCTCTCATAAAAAGCAAACTCAGCAGAATAAGTCCCTGTTCCCTGAGTTAAAGAACGCAATCTTGAAGAATATTTGAACATTTCCTTTTCAGGAACATAAGCGTTAATTACCTGGAATTTCCCTTTTGAGTCTATACCAAGTATTCTACCTCTTTTCGAATTTAAATCACCCATTACATCACCAGTATATTCATCGGTTATAACAGTTTGAACCTTAAGTATAGGCTCCAATAAAAAAGGAGAAGCCTTCAAAAGGGCTTCTTTTAAAGCCATTGAACCCGCTCTTCTAAAAGCGTTGTCTGAAGAATCAACCGGATGATAAGAACCGTCATAAACCGTAGCCTTACAGTCAATAACATTATAACCAGCTAATATTCCGACACTTAATGCTTCGTTTACACCCGTTTCAACAGACGGAACATATTTGCTGGGAATGCTCCCTCCTTTAATTTCGTTTGCGAATTCGGTTCCCGCTCCTCTTTCAAGTGGCTCTACTTTAAGGTAAACTTCGCCATACTGTCCTCGACCGCCAGTCTGTTTTTTGAATTTTGCCTGTCCGGCAGATTGCTTACTTATCGTTTCCCTGTAATGAACACCCGGCTTACTTTCTATAAGACTAACACCAAAATTATCCTCAAGCCAGAATTTAACAAACTGCAAGTGCTGCTCACCCATAGTTTTTAAAATTAATTGTTTTGTTTCTGAATCAAAGTTATAATTTAAAGTAGGATCTGATTTTTTGAGTTTAGATAACCCCTTGGATATCTTATCGTTATCTTTTTCGGTTTCCCCCTCAATGGCTATTTTCGCCACTGGGTTTGGAAATTCAGCCCTATCTAACTTGACAGGATCATCAGGATCTGCCAGAGTATCGCCAGCAGAAGTATTTTTTAACTTGACCAAAGCACCTATCGAACCCGCGCTAAGTTCATCCACCTGTTCCCTCTCATCCCCTTTTAGAACAAACAGTTGGTTTATTTTTTCTTCAGTATCGGTTGAAGTATTAATCAAAGTATCACCCGACTTAATTTTGCCTCTCCAGACTTTTATTAAATTCAATTCCCCAACGTGTGACTCAACTTTGGTTTTAAATGAAAAAGCCACGGTTGGACCGTCAATTGATTCAATTTTGGAAGGAAGTTTTGCCTCGGAAGGTGTGGGAAAAATCTTTCTGATGTACTCAAGAAGGCAATCGATACCCAGAAGAGAAATAGAATCCCCGGTTATTAAGGGATAGAGTTTCCCTGTTAGAAATCCTCTTTTTAAGCCATTCTTTAAATCTTCATTTGTGATTTCTTTTTCTTCAATAAATTTTTCCATAAGCTCTTCGTCTACTTCCGCAAGCGCTTCAACCAATTTTTCTCTATATTGTTTTATTTCTTTTTCAAACTCTGAAGGAATATCCTTTACACCCTCCGGCAAATGAATCTTCATCTGCAGGGTATCTGCAACTCCGACTAACTTATTATCTTTGAATAATGGAATAACAAGCGGTAGTAATCCGCTTTTTATCTCATCTCTTATTTCGTTTAAAACCCCCTCAAAATTAACCCCTTCTTTACCTATTTTGCTTACATAAAATAAAGCGGGGATTCCTCTTTCTTTAGCATATTCGATCACCTGTCCTGTTGTAAAAGACATTCCCGAAGTACCATCCACAACTATAACCACTGAATCGCAAACACTTAGACCAGCAATCCTTTCTCCCTGAAAATCGAGATATCCGGGAGTATCTATTAAGTCCACTTCTACCCCGTCATACTCGAATGTAGCCGCGGCAAGGCTAACTGAATATTTTCTTTCTTTTTCATACTTCATATTATCAAAAATTGAAGTCCCGTTATCAATAGAGCCTAATCTGTTGGTAATTCCGGTTTTATATAATATTGCTTCACCCAATGCTGTTTTACCCGAATTTGCGTGTCCCGCAATACAAATATTTCTTCTGTCCATCAACTTTCCTCCTTTACTGAAACCTGAATCGTTTTCTTAAGCAAACTTACTTTTTTCTAACTTTTATTAAACCTGATTGAATTAATCCATACAAAATTTTAGCAAGATCAAAAGTTTTCATTTTAAGCTCTTCCGAGATTTCTTTTATCGTTCTTTCTCCGTTGATTATGGAAAGCGCTTTCCACTCAAGAGGTCTTAATTCGATATCGCTAATATCCGGCTCTTCAACAAAATCAACAACTAATTCAACTGAAGGTATAACATCCTCCATTTTATTCCATTCATCGATCTGTCTGGCAGCCTCCAGAATGACATTGTTAACAGGAAGATTTATTGTAATTTTCTCCGTTTTTTCTCCCATTATAAACTCAAACGTACCGCTATCCCACTTTAGAAAGGAATTTATTGCGTCAGTACCTTCATGTTTACCTGTTTCAGCATGTTTTATATTACCATGCTCGAAAAAAATAACCCCAACTTCACTGTTACCAGACAAGTGAAGAGCTCCCTCTTTACCCCCCATCTGTATAAATTGGAATATGTCATTCAATTCGAAATCTTTAAGGTCGCCTCTTAACGCCATTATTCTACATAAACACCCATTTGCGCAAATTTTTCAATTCTCTTGTCTATAAGAACATCTTTTGGAATATCTTTTAACTCATTATAAGTGTTAAGTATAGTTTCTCCCACTAAACGCGCGGCTTCCTCGTAATCACTGTGGGCACCCCCCTCAGGTTCTTTAATTATACCATCAATAATTTTAAATTTTCTTAAATCCTCTGCCGTTATTTTTAACGATTCCGCAGCTTCTTTCCTGTATTTTTGGTCTCTAAAAATAATAGAAGCACACCCTTCAGGAGAGATAACGGAATAAATCGCGTACTCCTGCATATATACCTTATCGGCAACCCCTATAGCTAAGGCGCCACCACTTCCTCCCTCACCGGTAATTATTACAATTACTGGTACCGGAATAACAGCAATTTCCTTAATATTCTCTGCTATTGCTAAAGCTTGCCCTCTTTCTTCCGCTCCTATACCGGGATAAGCTCCGGCTGTATCTATAAAACAAACCACAGGTAGGTTAAATTTTCCTGCTAATTTCATCACACGGAGAGCCTTACGGTACCCCTCGGGGTGAGCACTTCCAAAATTTCTCTTAACTTTTTCAGCTGTTTTTCTTCCCTTTTCGTGCCCGACTACAACAAAAGAAACCCCTTCCAAACTTCCTATTCCGCTCACTATAGCCGCGTCATCCGCGAATTTTCTATCTCCGTGGATTTCTAGCCAATCAGAAAATAATTGTTTTACATAATCATTTGTATAGGGTCTCCCCGGATGCCGCGCCATTTCGACTCTCTGCCAGGGTGTTAGCGAAGAAAATATCTCTTTTCTCGCTTTATCTAATTTAGCGTTCAATTTCTCTAATTCAATTTCATATTTTCCGGTTAAATTCCCATTGAGAGATTTTAACTCATCTATTCTTTCACGTAACTCAATTATTGGTTCTTCAAAATCTAAATATTTAGTCATTATAAACCTATAGAAATCGTAAAAAGATGTGAACCTTCAACATCTATAACCGTTGGAGCAAAAGAATAATCGAAATACATATTGTTTTTATGTAATCCTAAACCAAAGGAATACATTTCCAAAGGATTCTTGGCTTTTCTACCGGCACGGATAGAAAAGTAATCCGTTATTTTATATTCAGCACCAATACTATACTGAAGCTTTGTATTTAATGGTTTATTTACTGAAAAACCAATAAATAAAGGGTTAAAATTCCCTTTAAGTCCGAGATGCCATGTTACAGGCAGGCGAAAATCTTCTTCTGCGCCTTGGGGGCCATATTTTGGACCTAAGTGAAGAAAAGATAAATCGAATCTAAAATCTTTGTCTTTAAAAGCTTTAAAACTCCTGCTCATCCCCAAATCAAAAGAATAAGTCGAATAGGAAACTTCAAAGATTCTTTCCCTTAGAGTTCTAATTGTCCCTCCGATATTTAAATTTCCAAAACTTCTTCCGTAAGTTATACCTAAAATAATATCATCCCCTGAATATACTCCCAAAGGATCTCCCGGAGAATAATCTTGTAATTCCATATCTCCGGAATAGAATCCCAAAAAAGAAAATCCAAAAGCATTACTACCATTTCTCGTAGTAAAGCCAACAAAATTTGTATTCATATCCAAAAATAGCTTTTTATAAGCAAAGGTGAAGTTGTGCGTATTATCTGATTCATTCGAAGAATACATAATTTCAGAAGGATTAGTAAATAAAGAATGAGTTCCTCCATCCCAACTATTACCTGCTGTTCCATTAGTCTTTGCGTGCATATCCAATTGGAGTATTTCAAACCCTGTAGGTCCTCCTGTATTATTAAGACTTTCCCAGAAATCAGAAATATCATTTCCAAGATCCCCGAAAGAATATGATAAAAATATTAATATCAACATATTAATCTCCAATATGGGAGATTAACAAAGTTTAGTTTATTGTCAAGTAAAAAAATCATATTTTCACTCCTTTTAAGATTAGATTTCTCGCGACGTGACGATTCGAAGTCCAATCCGGCGTTATCAATCTATCCTCATTGGCATACCCGGAAAAACGATGTATGACAATATTTTCAGTTAAATTATCTAAAAATTCCCTTGCTATTTCCGCGTAATCTTCGCACTTCTCAAAAATTTCAATATTGCCGTTTTTGAATTCACGGGCAAAAGGAGTATTCTCTACAATATATAAATGATGTAGTTTTATGCCATCTATTCCCCATTCGGAAATAGTTTTAGCTGTCTCTATCATATCTTGTTTGGTTTCACCAGGTAAACCCAAAATAACATGAGCAACGACTTCAATACCTGCTTTCTGTTTTAACATTTGCACCGCTCTTTTGCTATCTAAAACGGTATGTTTTCTGCCCGAAAAATCCAGGGATCGTTGATGAACCGATTGAATCCCTAATTCAACAATTGTGTAATATTGATTTGCAATTTCGTATAAAAGATTTACATTTTCTTCGTTTACACAATCGGGTCTTGTGGATACTGAAATACCAACTACACCCTCATGAGTAAACACGGAGAAATATTTTTTTCGTAAAATATCAACAGGTGCGTAAGTACTTGTATAAGACTGAAAATAAGCAATGAATTTATTTATACCCTTTTTTTTCAATCTCGATATACCTTTTTCAATTTGTACTGAAATATCATTGGTTAATTCATTATTATGGATTACTGAACCTTCTTCATCGCAAAAATAACAACCCGTATAACCCTTAGTTCCATCTCTTGTGGGGCAGGTAAAACCACCATCGATACTAACACGATAAACTTTTTCCCCAAATCTTTCTTTCCAATATTGTCCGACTGTACGGTTATTAAACATTATCAAGATTAAATAATTTTTCCTAAAGTTTTTACTACATTCGGATCATATATGGATTTACTTCCTGATTCTATTTCTTTTATGATCTCTTTTTTATTTTTACCTTGCGAGTTAAGTTTATCTATTTCATTAGCAACACGAATAATCCTGGAACCAATAGGAATAGCCTCTCCTTTTTGTCCGTCCGGTTTTCCGGAACCGTCATAATTCTCATATAAATGTTCTAGTATATTCCTACTTTTCTTTAAAAATTTTAGAGGGCTTATTATCTTTGCGCTTAGTCCTTCAGAACTTATTTCTTCATCTTTTCCCAATTTACCCAGGTCGTGAAGAAGCGCGGCAAATCTAATATTATTTATTTCTCCCTTATGTATACCTAAAATATTTGCAATTTTTACAGAAAGTTTACTTACTCTCTCACTGTGAGCTTTCAATTCCGGATTCACCGATTCTTCTACCTTTATAAAAGAAAGTACCGCTTCAATATAACTTGCTTTTAGAGTATCATTTAACAGACCTGTATATAAACAAATCGAAAGATTACTTGTTATAGTCTGTATGAGATCGGGAGATATTTCCTTTTCTGCTTTTTTTATTCCAAGTACACCTAAAATGTCGTTCATATAAGTAAGCGGAGAACAAATATATTCATCAGTTTCCCAGGGACCCTTATTATTAACGAGTCCAAATGGTTCTTCTCCTTCTTTTACTTCATCCCCGTAAGATAAATCGACTTCTCCTCCGATTGAGTGTACGCTGTACTTACCGGTATTTGGTTCTCTTAGTATAAGAACTAGACCACTCGAAGCAGTAAGTCCCATAACTGCTTCCGGTATTTTTTCGATTAATCCGGCAAGATCATTGTATTCTAAAAGAGATAGAGAAAATTTATTTAACAAGGATAGCTCTTTAACTTTATTCTTTAATCTTTGGTCAACATTTGATTTTGCTTCATGGAGTTCCAAATTTGCTTCTTCTAACGCCATATTCGCGTCAGATATTTCCATCATCAGTTTCTTTTTTTCCAGAAGTAAATGCCTTCTATCCAGAGCGTTTTTTATAAGATTTTGCAATTGATTTCGTGATGGTAAAGGTTTTTGTATATAATCATAAGCTTTTTCTCTAACTGATTTGATGGCTGTCTCAATAGAGGCGTGCGCGGTCATCATTATTACCTGAACTTCATTATCTTGTTCTTTTAAAGCGGTTAAAACTTCTGTCCCCAGACGATCGGGCAATTTAAGATCAAGAAGAACTACATCAGGTTTAAAATTCATAGCTGTACTTATACCGTCGGAAGCATTATAAGCTTTTTTTATTTCATAAAAATCTTCTTCATTATCGCCAAACTCAGAAAGCATAGCTTCTATAACTTCAACTAAATTTTTTTCATCATCTATTATAAGTATTTTTTCGGACATCAGTTATTCCTTTGGTAAAGTTATTGTAAAACAGGCGCCTTTTTCTTCATTTTTAACTTTGATTGTTCCGTGATGATTCTGAATTATCCTGTTAACGATCGACAAACCTAAACCGGTTCCTTTATTCTTTGTAGTAAAAAATGGAATGAATAATTTAGAAATAATATCTTTGGGTATGCCTCCCCCATCATCTTTCACCTGTATTATCATGTTTTTTTTACCTCTTCTAATACTGATTTCAATATTCCCATTCTCTACTATGGCTTCCATCGCATTCAAAAATAAATTATTTAAGACAGTAATGATTTTATCTCTATCAACGTAACAGGTAAGATTTCCCTTTAAATTATTGTTTACATGTATGTTTTTCTCCGCTATTTCCTGCCCAAACATCAATAGTATTTCACCAATTAACCCTTTCAGATTCACTTTTGATTTCATTAAATCCTTATCTGAAGCGTAAAGCGTCATATCATTTACTATTCTTTCGAGACGTTTTATTTCTTGTAAAACTATTGCCTGAAACCTATAATCATTGCTATCTTTTCCACCTTTAAAGGATAAAGATTCGATACCAGCTTTAATAGAAGCAAGCGGGTTTCTAATTTCATGTGCTAATCCCGCAACCATTTCACCGAGAGCTGCAAGGCGATCTTTTCTCCTCAATTCTTCTTCCATTTCACGAATTTCTGTTATATCCCTTAAAATAATCGAAGAACCCATAATGCTACCTGAAACGTCAAAAACGGGAGAAGCGCTAAAACCTATCAGCGAGCGGCTTAATTCAATCACACTTCTTTCGACATGCTCTCCTTTAAAAACTTTATCAAAAATACTTTTTTCAGCATTCTTAAAAACTTCTTCTATATCTTTGGATTCTATATCCTCGCCAAAAAGTTTTTTTGCCTCGGGATTGGCTTCGATTATTGTTTTATTTTTATCTATCAAGATTAATCCTGTTGATAAAGATTCAAGAAGTCTTGTTATATTAAAATCTTTAATCTTCATCCTGTCCATTTCCGGTACGCTGCATTTTTTTGAATTTTTCGAGAGCTTTTTGGTCACCTATAACAATTAAAGTATCGCCTTCTTCTATTTTTTCATCCGAAGAAGGTACGACAATTAAGTCTTCAACAACTTCAGCGGCATTCTTTTCCTTAACTTTTCTTTTTATGGCAATCAAATTTAAACCGTATTTATTGCGCAGAGAAAGCCCCTTAGGTGTTTTACCGATAAAAGGATCTGGCGTTTCCGATTCCATTATGCCAACTTTATCATTTAATTGAAGATAATTTATTATAGAGGGGTTAAGAAGTTGATCGGCAAGTTTTTTTGCCATTTCTTCCTCAGGATAGATAATTCTATCAGCTCCGATTTTTTCGAGAATTTCCCCCTGAGACGAAGAAGAAGCTTTGGTTACAATCCAATCTATTCCCAATTCTTTTAAGTGAAGAGTCACTAAAAATGAAGCTTCAAGGTCTTCTCCGATAGAGACGATAGCAGCATCAGCGGAAGAAACTCCAGCCTCTTCTAAAGGTTTCTTATCTCTTCCGTCAGCTATTATAACGTCTATCGCAAACTCAGACGCTAATTCAACTTTTTTCTCGTCTTTATCTATAGCAGTAACCTGACAGCCTCTTTTAAGAAGCTCAGAGGCAACCGTTAGCCCAAAAGTACCCAAACCAACAACTACAAAATACTGTCTCTTTTCAGTTTTTCCGATCATCCAATTTGCACCTTTGCGAGAGGATATTGAAAACTTTCACTCTTTCTCTTCAAAACCGTAGCAACAAGAGTAAGAGGTCCAATTCTTCCCGCTAACATTGTTATTATTATTATTAATTTACCCAGAACAGTAAAGTCATGAGAAAGTGATAGCACCGGATTCGTGCAAGATCCCATAGATAACCCAACAGTACCAAACGCAGAAACCTCTTCAAACACTACAGGCAATATCCCAACTTTATTGATTATACTTCTTTCCGTAAAACTTAAAAGACCAATCATACTTATTATTAATATTAACGAAATAAGAAAAAGAGTCAATGCTTTGTTTACCTGTTCTTCGGGAATCCGACGTTTCTCGATATTAACCGATTTTAAACCCCTTAACCTCGAAGTAAAAAAATTGCCAATTATTATAAAGGTTGTCGTTTTTATTCCACCCCCAGTACCTCCCGGGGAAGCTCCTATGAACATAAGAAACACTATTATCAAAAGAGTAGTCGGAAGCAAACCTCCAATATTTATTAACGAAAAACCAGCTGTCCTGGGTGTGGTCGCGGTAAAGAATGATATAATAAATTTATCTCCTATGTTACTTCCCGACAAAATATTTCCGTATTCTAATGAATATACACAGGTAAAACCAAAAACAATTAGGATTATTGTTGAATAAAGAACTATTCTGGAATGTTCAGTCAGATATCTTTTTTCTCCCCTTAGACGTTCTATCACATCAAGAAGGACTACAAAACCAAGCCCTCCAGCAATAAAGAGAAAAGCAGCGGTTAAACTTATAATAGGCGTATTAGTGAAATCTGTAAGATTTTTTGAAAAAGAACTGAAACCAGCGTTACAAAAGGCACTCACGGAGTGAAAAATCGCGTGTGCCACTGCTTCATTAGTACTGAAAACTTCTTTAAATCCCAATAAAAATAGAATAAAACCCACCATCTCAAAAATAAAAGTAGTCAGGACAACTAATCTTAAAAATGTTAGAGTATTATTTCGATTAAATAAACTGAATTCTTGTTGAATCACAATATTTTGTCTCTTATCTGGTTTGATTGCAAATATTGTCATAAATAAACTGGCGAAAGCCATGTACCCCATTCCTCCGATTTGAATCAAAAATAAGATCATAGATTTACCGGCAAAAGTAAAATCTAAAGCAGTATCCTTAACAATTAACCCGGTAACGCAAACCGCTGAAGTCGAAGTAAATACTGAATCTATAAAAGAAATGCCTCTATTAGCTATTGGGAATTTTAGAAAAATCGCGCCCAATAAAATTATCGTAATATAAACAAAAGATATAGACTTAAAAGGAGACCATCTATTCATTTTCTTAAAGGAAATTTTGCCTTAAAAATTATACTATCCTGCCTTATTGAGCCTTTTTCTTTTTACGAATTATCTGCGGCGGAGTGTGTTTGGTAATCGTAGATTTAGTAATGCGGCAACCTTCAATATTATTCATCTGAGGCAAATTAAACATTAAATCGAGCATTAATTCTTCAATTATTCCTCTTAATGCCCTTGCTCCGGTTTTCATTTTTGAAGCTCTCCTGGAAATTTCACTTAAAGCAGGACGAGTAAAAGTTAATTCTATCCCATCCCAATTCAAAAGTTGTTTATATTGCTTAACTAAAGCATTATTAGGCTTACACAAAATATCGGTAAGATCTAAAATAGAAAGCCTGTTCAGAGTAGCAATTACAGGAAGTCTTCCGACAAGCTCGGGAATTAAACCATAATGCATAAGATCGTGGGGCTCGATATTTTCTAATACATCTTTAGAGTCGTTAAATTTATCATTACTTATAGAGGATTTAAAGCCAAGCGGATTCGATTGCAATCTGCTTTTTACTATATCCTGAAGCCCACCAAAGGTTCCTCCAGCAATAAAAAGAATATTTTTAGTATTTAAACTTATAAACTCCTGCTCGGGGTGTTTTCTACCTCCCTGAGGAGGAACATTTACAAGAGACCCTTCTATTATCTTCAGTAAAGCTTGTTGAACCCCTTCACCGGATACATCCCTTGTAATAGAAGGATTCTCCGATTTTCTGGCAATTTTATCCAATTCATCAATATAAACTATACCTTTTTCAGCTAATTCTATATCATAGTTCGCGGCCTGCAAGAGACGTACAAGTAAATTTTCCACGTCTTCACCCACATATCCGGCTTCAGTCAAAGAAGTCGCATCGGATAAAGCTAAAGGAAGTTCTAAAATTCCGGCAAGTGTTTGGACAAGAAGAGTTTTTCCTACGCCGGTAGGACCTATAAGTAACATATTCGATTTATCGATTTCTATATCCTTTGGCTTATATTTTATTTTTTTATAATGATTATATACTGCTACAGAAAGGATTTTCTTCGCCTTTTCCTGCCCTATAACATATTTATCGAGATTTGCTTTTATTTCAGCGGGCGTCGGAATATCAAAATCAAGTTGTTCGGGAACACTTTCGGATGCCTCTCCCAAGAAATCGGCAAAAAGTTCTATACAATCTTCACATATATATGTGTCATCTTTCCCGGATATAAGCCTCGAAGTTTCATGATGAGGGCGTCCACAAAAAGAACAAAACGCACCGCTATTTTTTTTCTGCATCAATCATTTCCTTTCCTTTCTGTTTTTTAATAACTTCATCGATAAGACCGTAATTAAGTGATTCCTCTGCTGTCATCCAAAAATCTCTATCAGTATCAGTTTTAATCTTTTTTAAAGGTTGTTTCGTATGCTCAGAAAGAATTCTATGCAATCTCTCCCTGATCTTTATAATTTCATCGGCATGTATCTCAATATCGGACGCGACTCCCCTAACACCACCAGAAGGCTGATGAAGAAGGATCCTTGAATTAGGCAGAGCAAATCGTCTGCCATGTGTACCGGCCGTTAATATTATTGCCGCGATAGAAGCAGAAATACCAACAGATATCGTAGATATAGGAGAACGAACATATTGCATAGTATCATAAATAGCAAGTCCATCTGAAACGCTTCCCCCAAGACTGTTGATATAAATTTGGATTTCTTTATCAGGGGCTTTCGCTTCAAGAAATAATAACTGAGCTATAACACTATTAGATGTAGGTTGGTCTACTTCTGATCCGATAAATATTATCCTATCTTTCAAAAGCCGTGAATAAATATCATAAGCCCTTTCACCATGGGCCGTCTTCTCTATAACATAAGGTATCGTTAACTGATTACGCATTAGAATCCTCCCCTTTTGCTTTAGCAAATAAGAAGTCCAAAGCTTTCTTACGTAATATTAATTGCTTTACGAAACGTATAGCTTCTTCGCCTAAGTTTTCAAAACTTTCGTCATCAGAATCAGCTATTTTCTCCATCCATTCGTCCAATTCTTCTTCCTCTACCTTCATTTTTTCCTTAAGAGCTATAGAATCGAGCAGTTCTGTTCGTCTCGCGTTATCGGCCGCCTCATCCTCATTTAAACCTCTTCTACTAATTAATTCAACAAGTGACGGGCTAACCTCAAAATCATCGGCTAAGTCCAGAGCTTTTTTTACGAGCTGATCTTTCAAGTCGTTTTCACTTTCTTTTTCACTTTCTTTTTTAAGGTTATCCATAAGATTTTCTTTCAACTCATTCAGATTGACAAAACCCAAATCTTTAGCAAATTCATCATCCAGAGAAGGTTTAACCTTTTCTTTTATCTCAACTATCTTAACTCTAACAGATTTTATGTTATCTTCAAATCCCTTTAATTGAAAACCCTCCGGCAATTCAATCTCAATTTCTTCATTTTTTTGTTCAGTTTCTATACCTTTGAGTTTTTCAGAAAAGAAATCATCGCCGATTTCGTATGAATAATTAGGAATTACTTCTTTTTCGTTTTTCACATCCAAAAAAACAATATCGCCTTTTTTAACTTTCCTATCTACAGATTTTAACTCACTATTTATTTCTCTTAACTTTTCCAACTCGGTTGAAACATCGATCTTTTCTTCTTTAGTATTTTCTATATCAATAGCGGATAAATCGAGATCTATTTCCGGTGGAATATCCAGGGACACTTCTAAACGTACTTCTTCGTCTTCTTCTTTGAAATTTTTGACTACAGGCGGCCCATAAACAAAAGGTTCATATTTTTTTATGATATCAACAATTCTTTCCTGTATCAACTTTTGTAAGCTTTCCGATCTTAGTTGCGGACCAAAACGTGCCTTTATCATATGAACCGGCACTTTACCTTTTCTGAATCCAGGAATCGAAACATCTTTCTTTAATTCCTGGGCTAATTTATCCATTTCTTCTTTCAACTTTTTTTCTTCAAAAGCTACTGTTAAGTCTTGCAATTAACTCCTCCATTATTTTTAGTATATCATTTGCGAGAGGGGGGATTTGAACCCCCACACTATTTCACTAAGTACTGGATCCTAAGTCCAGCGCGTCTACCAGTTCCGCCACTCTCGCGCCCACCAACTACAATCAATCAACCATAATTATATATAAGTCATTTGGCATTGTCAACACCCTCCACCCACCCTATTTTTCACATGTAGAACTTGTAGTTTTTGACTTTACTAACAGTCAACAAGTGTATTTTTTCCTGACGACCTTTTTAATTATTGATTATACCATATTAGTTTCGAAAAACAAGCTTTTAAAGGTTAAATCTTGGCAGTTAATATCTTTACAAAAACTCTTGCATAAAAAAAACCTCCAAGTATATTTAAAGAAATACGAGTAGAAAACAATGAATAACAAGGAATTAAAATGAAAATTGACGAATATAGCTTTGGTTCAATAACCATAAACGGAAAAAAATATACACAAGATGTCATAATATTTCCGGATACAGTCTTTTGCCCCTGGTGGAGAGAAGAAGGACACAACTTATCTTTAAAAGATCTGGAAAAAGTCATCGAATTTAAGCCAATTTTAGTCATAATAGGAACCGGAGCGGAAGGGATTATGCGAGTCCCCCAAAAAACCCTCAAAGAATTAAACGAAATCGGCATTGAAACAACAACCGCAAAAACTGGAGAGGCAGTTAATATATACAACGAAAAAATACAAAATAACAAAAATGTGGTTGCTTGCCTTCATTTGACCTGTTAAAAAGAAGAAGCCGGAAAAAGTCAAACAGTCAAATTATCCTCCCCACACCCTATATATTTTTTTGCTATTCGATTATTTTTCAATTCATCTATTCAACTTAGATATCGGAGAATACATTGAATTTTGATGTTTAATTTAAGACACAACCCAACAAAAAATGATGCGATTTAATGTTTAAATTATAGAATATAATGCTTTGATTGACAAAAAGTTAAGTTCTATATGCTTTGCTTTAACTTTAACTCTATTGAAGGGAGGACTTTTGTTTCTCCCTGTTCGTGTTCATAGTTTTTGAAATAGGAAACTCCGGGAATAATTTCAAAAAGGTTTTTATACTTTAATATGGGGGCTAAGGTTAATCTCTTTTCAACTGTTCCGGTTAAAAAATTCGTTCCTTCGAACTCATTCTCCGGAGAAGCTGGAGTATTAGTATTTACAGGCCAGGCGGTTGTTATTCGGTTTTCCCCTCTTCTCGTGTAAGAAAACATGGCACCCAATTTAAAATCGGTAATATTATATAAGTATTTCAGAACAAATCTGTCGTAATCGCACCCGAGGCTAGAGCCGAGAGGCATATCTTTTTCTAAATATCTCTGCCACACACGTATATTATCATACACCCATCTTGTCATAAGGTTATATGAAACAAAAACTTCCGAATTTTTTAGGGGGAAATCTTTGCTTTGAATGCCGCAATAAAGACCTATGTGATTTGGCTCCTTCCATGGATCCGCCTCGTATTGAAAATCATCGATAAATAAGTCGAAATAACAAAGAAAATTCCCTTTAACTGCCATTAAATCAATATTCCATAAAATATTGGTGTTTCTCTTTCTGTTATGCTGTTCTACATAGTATATTGTAAGAGGTGTCAACAATTCGAATGGAAAACTCAAAGATTCTCCGCCTATTAGCATTACTTCGGAAACCGAAAAAGCAAACCAATCCATTGGTTTTATTTCAAGTCGATGTATCCCAAGATATCTATTTACGTTTGTTACCTCTCCAGATGTAGTATCTTTCCAGGCAAATTCAACACCTTCGTAATCCTCGAGCCTTGTTATAAAATGGGTAAACGCAAACTTGGGTTTTTTAAGAGTAAAACTTAAATAATCAAGAGGAATATTTGGAGAAAGAAACGCGTTATTCTCAAATGCCGATCCCATAGAAAAAACATCTTTGCCAAAAGAAAATAAAAGATTGTCAGTTTTATAAAAAATAGAACCTCTTATAACATCCGAATAAACACCAAATTTTTTTCTTCTTGGATAATAGGAATCTCCTCCCCAACGTAAATAAGGGGAAACTTCTCCCCCCCATTTTCCAAATCGCTGCTTGATTGTAGGGCTAACCTGAAGATAACTGACAGTATCTACAACCGAATAAAATGAAATATCTACAGTATTAGTATCTTCAAATAGAGGCAAAAAACCATAGGGAAGTGTTAGTTCCCCGTTATCTATCCATTTCTGAGCCCTTATAGAGGGGTCTGGCATCAATACAGAAAAAAAACCCATTAAAAGTACTAATATCATAAAAGAAGTATAAAAAATACTATATTTTTGTCAAGCCCAATAAAAATAATTATGCCACAAAGGCATAAAGACTTAAAGTCCCATCACATCCCCTTTAATCTCTGTCATAAAACGCTTAATGGACGAAAAAAATAACAAATCACACGAATATCACGATTTTTTTCCTTTTGGTTTTTCTAATACCTAAAACCTAACATCTAAGACCTAAGTTCATACTTGACAAACAATGATGTATCAATATATTCGAGTGATTTGATAAAATTGTTAAAACCAGCTTGGCTTTAAGCTAAATATGTTATTATATAAATGTTTGCGCCCGTAGCTCAACTGGACAGAGTAGCGGACTTCGGATCCGCTGGTTGAAGGTTCGAATCCTTCCGGGCGTGGATAAAGATTAAGGAGGAAATATTCCAATGAGAATAATCGATATAAAAGCAAGAGAAATAATCGATTCAAGAGGAAACCCAACAATAGAAGCCGAATGTATTCTGGAATCGGGTATTTATGGCAGGGCGGCCGTTCCCTCCGGAGCTTCGACAGGAACGAGAGAAGCGCTTGAACTTAGAGATAATGATAAAAAAAGATACGGAGGAAAAGGAGTCCTTAAGGCAGTAAATAACGCTCAAAATATATTGGGACAGGAAATTGCGGGGAAAAATTGCTTAGACCAAAGACTGATCGATCTTACAATGTGCAAAAGGGACGGAACAGAAAATAAAGGAAAACTCGGTGCTAACGCTATTCTTTCGATATCTATGGCGGTCGCGAGAGCCGCAAGTAACTTCTTAAATATACCACTTTATAGATACCTCGGCGGAACAAACGCGTGCCGTCTTCCCGTTCCTCTCTGCAACATTTTAAATGGCGGAGAACACGCAGACAACAATCTCGATATTCAGGAATACATGATAGCTCCAATAGGACTCCCTAATTTTAAAGAAGCTATTAGGGCAACAAGTGAAGTATTTCATTCATTAAAGAGAATTCTTTCTGAAAAAAATTATGCAACCAGTGTTGGAGACGAAGGCGGTTTCGCCCCCAATCTTTCCACCAATGAAGAAGCTTTAAGCTTAATTCTCGAATCAATAGACAAAGCCGGATATAAAGCGGGAACGGAGATCGCTATTGCCCTGGACTGCGCCGCTTCTGAATTTTATAAAGACGGAGCTTACAATTTCGGAGGAGATTCTCTAACCTCTGAAGATATGGTTTCCGTGTATAAAGAATGGGTAAATAAGTATCCAATAATTTCAATCGAAGACGGTCTCTCGGAATCGGATTGGGATGGCTGGGATATTTTAACAAAAGAATTAGGAAAAAAAATCCAAATCGTGGGAGACGACCTTTTCGTAACCAATACCTCGATAATACAGAAAGGTATCGATAAAAACATAAGTAACTCCGTACTTATAAAACTTAATCAAATCGGAACAGTCACAGAAACAATCGAAGCAATTCAAATGGCTCAAAATAACGGTTGGACTGCTGTTGTTTCACATCGTTCCGGAGAAACCGCCGATACATTTATATCTCATCTTGCAGTCGGTTTAAACACAGGACAAATAAAAACCGGTTCCTTATCAAGAAGCGAACGTTTAGAAAAATATAACGAGTTACTTAGAATCGAAGAGGAATTAGGAGATGCCGCGAGGTTCCAAGCCATTTAAGAATCTTCTTAAAAAATATTTAAAGAAAGTTTTCTTAGGCTTATTAATATTTGGAATTCTTTACTATCTTTTCTTTGGATCCTATGGATTTATAAATATCTTTAAGCTAAAAAGAAAAGAAAGCCATCTCAGGAAAACAAAACAGGAACTTCAAATAAAAGAGGAAGCCTTGCTCGATTCCTTAAAGAAGATAAAAAAAGACACTTTTCTTATCGAAAAGATAGCAAGAGAAAAATTGGGAATGATAAAATCCGGAGACACGGTAATAATATACGACGAAAAATGATAGAGAAGCCAGAAACCTGAATTCAGAATCCAGAATCTTACCGCAACCCAAAAATTGAGGTTAAATGATTGGTGTAGATATAATTAAAGTAAGCAGGATAGAAAAAGCAATAGATCGCTGGGGTGATGATTTTATAGACAAGATATTCACCGAAAACGAAAAGCAATATTGTAAAAATAAAAATAGTGAATCCCAGTGTTATGCCGCAAGATTTGCCGTCAAAGAATCTTTTTATAAAGCCAAAAATCATAATTACGGATGGAAAGCAATAGAAGTAATATCCAAGAAAAAACCTACAATCAAAATTCTGAATAATAAGTTACAATCTGAAATGAAAAACATCAAAACGCATATATCTCTATCGCATACCGAAGATAATGCTATTGCTGTAGTTTTATTAGCTAAAGAGAATAGTTAAAATATTAAGGTATATTGTATCGCAAAAAAACCTTTGCATCGGATAGGTTTTTTAAACAATAAAAATATATTTTTCTCTGTATTTTTCTGTAAGAATTAGGTTTTTAGTGTGTTTTTTTAAAAAATAAATCCAAAATAAGAGGTGCGGTTTCTTGTATTTAGTGCTTTTCGTGTTTAATATTATAATTTGGTATTTTTAACTGTTGCAAATCTTATATCTTTTCTTCTTCCTCCAGATTTTTTAATTTTTCCTCGAAAATATTATAAGTTTTATCGTCATAAAGAACGAATTGAATTAATTGAACGGAAGAAAGACTGGGAATCTTATCAGAAACTGCGTTTACAGCAATTTTAGCCCCTTCTTCCAGAGGATATCCAAATGCTCCCGTAGAAATTGCGGGGAAGGATACAGATTTTATTTCATGTTGATCCGCTACGGAAAGAGAATTAACATAACAATCATAAAGCAGTTTAGAATCTTCGTTGCGTTTTGCCCAAACAGGTCCTACAGTATGAATAACCCATTTCGCCGGCAACTTATATCCTTTAGTAATAACAGCTTCACCAGTTTCACAATGGCCGATTTTTTTACATTCTGCCCATAAACCTGAACCAGCCGCCGAATGAATCGCACCCGCTACCCCTCCTCCGGGTGAAAGTCTTTTATTCGCGGCATTAACAACAGCATCTGTATTTTGCTCTGTTATGTCACCTTTTACAATTTTAATCACAACATTCTTATAATCTATTCCATACATATTGCCTCCTTTTTACAAAATAGTATTTTTCGGTAAATATTCAAGGGGAAAACTTATTTTTTAGTGAACGATGTTGGTTTTTAGCTATAGACCCTTTCTTTAATTTTTTAGCAAAGAAATACCAAAAAAATGTTTGTAGGGGCTTTATGGTTAGTGCCTTTATTGGATTTTAAATATTGACAAAACGATATTTGTTATTATAATCACAAAGTGGGAAAACAAACCTTAAACAAATCAGAAATACCTGATGAAGTAATAAGTAGATTATATATATACGCGAGATGTCTCGAAAGTTTTTGTGAAGAGGGTAGAAAAAGTTTCTCTTCTGATGATATAGCAAACAGCTTAAACATAAAACCGACATTGGTAAGAAAAGATTTTTCTTATATCGGAACAATGGGGAAACGTGGAGTAGGATACAACACCAATGATGTGCTTAAAAAAATAAAACAAATAGCCTTTCCAAATAAAGAAACAAAAGTAACGTTAATAGGCGTGGGGAAACTTGGTTCAGCGCTTTTAAATTTTTACGGTTTCAAAGCCCAGGGTTTTAAAATAGCATTAGCTTTCGATAAAGATAAAAGAAAAATCGGAAGTAATTTTAGAGGAGTTGAAATCGACGATATTAAGAATTTTAAACGTAAAGTCGAAAAAGAAAAAATAAAAATTGCTATAATTGCTGTCCCATCGGAAGAAGTGGTTAATGTAATAAAAAGGATTAAAGAATCCACTATCGAAGCTATTTTGAATTTTACCCCCGCATATCTCTCCTCTCTCAATAATTACTCGGATAATTTTATTGTTAGAAATATTGATCTTTCTTCAGAATTAGCACGCCTTAGCTATTACCTTTCAGAAAAAGAAAGTAAGAAAAAAAAGAAGCCTGAAGCCTGAAGTCAGAATACAGAATTTCACCCCTTAATTAGCCACAGATTTACATAGATATTTTTTGTTGTTTTATTAATCAAAAACTTTAAATCTGAACCTCAAAACTATAGGATAAAAAAACGTCATAAATTTTTTCTTTTTCTCCTAATATTTAAAAATTAAAACCTACTACTACTCAAGGATTAGTTAGATTATAAATCGTTACGAACCATTTGTATTCGATAAAATTTCTGATATCGATATCACTTTCATCGACACCCTCTTCTATATTAACCCTTTCAGGTACAGAATACGCAAAAGTATCGGAACCTATAGCACGGGTAGTCGGTGTTCCGTAGAATCCAACATTATCCGCACTATCGAGTTCGTTTGGAATATCACCATCATCTATTATAGCAAGAAAATATGTTTCGCCGAAAGACAACATCGTAATATTATATAAGCTATCATCACCTATCATAAGATCAAAACCTCTAAATATCTCGGCATCACGCAGAGACACCTCATCAATTCCATCTATATTATCAAGATAATAAAACAAGTCCGTTTCTCCCTTAACGGCTAGAACAACCTTGCAGTTGTCCGCGTAAACCTTACCGGAAACCGTTGTAATAAGTTCTTTCAATTCCTCACAATTAATCAGAAAAAAACAAAATATGATTACAATACTCAATTTTCTTTTTATCATAATTTATACCTCTCCTATTTTTAAAACTATTTAACAGTTTAATTGTCAACAACTTCAATGCTATCGATCAATTGTATATTTTCCGATGATTTACCTATCATAATATCAAATTTTCCGGGTTCGACAACATATTGCATATTATAATCGTATATTCCTAATTGAGAGGCTTTAACGATCAGACTCACAGTTTTTTCTTCACCTGGTTTTAAACTTACAGATTTAAAGCCCTTTAGCTCTTTAACGGGAGTAGTAACACTACTTACAACATCGTTCATATATAATTGTACTATTTCAATACCTTCATAATCACCTGTATTCTTGATGTTCAAGCTAATATTAACTTCTTCAGTATTTCTTATTTTCTTTTTGTCTATTTTTAAATTACTGTATTCGAAGTCGGTATAACTCAATCCATGCCCAAATGGGAATAAAGGAGTATTTGGCACATCGATATACTTGGATGAAAATCTATTATCAGGGTTATAGGGTCTTCCTGTATTTTTGTAGTTATAGTAAATAGGTACTTGTCCGATAGTTCTCGGAAAAGTAACCGGCAGTTTACCGGATGGATTATAATCGCCAAAAAGTACATCAGCAATAGCATTTCCTGTTTGAATACCTAAAAACCATGTCTCAACAATTGCCGGAATATTTTCTGCCGACCAGGAGATAGATAAGGGTCTTCCATTCATTAACACCTCAACAACAGGAACCCCGGTTTCATAAATAGCCTTAATCAAATTCTCTTGAACTCCCGGCAAGTCAAGATAAGCCCTGGAAGCTGCTTCTCCACTCATATTGCGCGCCTCTCCTACCACAACTATAGCTACATCACATTTTTTTGCAACCGTCACCGCTTCATCAATATTTTCAGTCGAAGTTCCCAAAATATTACATCCTTTTGAATAGTAAACTTTAGTTTTGGACGAAACCTTGTTCCTGATACCTTCCAAGATAGTTACAACATCGGAAGAGTCTCCGTGCGCAGACCAGGAACCCAGGGGATCCCGGCGGCTGTTTGCCAGTGGTCCTATAATGGCAATAGATTTCGTCGCTTTTGAAAGCGGTAATAATTTATTATCGTTTTTTAACAAAATGATAGATTCTCGGGCTATTTCACGTGCCACCTTGATATTTTCAATGCTTTTTATATTAATACACGCACGAGTCGTATCCAAATAAGGACGCTCAAACAAACCTAATTTGAATTTTATTTTAAGTATTCGTTTAACTGCCTCATCTATTTCTTTTTCGGATACCAATTTTTCTTTGACCAACTTATCTAAGTTTCTTTGATAGATATTATCAGGAGTTCCAGTAATTGAATCATCACGATAATTCCCGGACATATCCATATCAACACCACTTTTAAAAGCCTTATAAGCTGCCTCGGCCGGATCTTTTGCAATTCCATGCCTGATAAGTTCTCCGATACTATTCCAATCACTCAAAACAAACCCATTGAAACTCCACTCTTCACGAAGAATTTTTTGAATAGTGAAAGGATTCGCAGTTGCAGGGATCCCGTTTATTTCATTAAATGCGCTCATGATCGTGCCAGCATGAGCATCAACCACTGCAGCTCTAAAAGGAGGTAAATAGACCTCTCTTAAAGTTCTTTCGGAAACATCAACGGTATTATAATCCCTCCCACCAACAGCTCCCCCATAACCTACAAAGTGTTTAGCACAGGCCAAAATGGTATTAGGGTCGGAAAGATCTCCTCCCTGGAATCCTTCAACTTGAGCTTTTGCTATAACAGAGCCAAGATAAGGATCCTCGCCAGCACCTTCCGCTATTCTCCCCCATCTTGCATCTCTTGCAATGTCAACCATGGGTGCAAATGTCCAATCTACACCATCAGACGCTGCCTCCCTAGCTGCTATGGAAACCGCTTTTTTAACTAAATCAGGATCCCAACTACTCGCCATTCCAAGGGGAATAGGAAAAACAGTTGCATAACCATGTATTACATCTAATCCAAATATTAATGGTATTCCCAAACGGGTATTTTCTACAGCAATTTTCTGAATTCTATTTTTCTCTCTCCCTGTTATATTTAAAAAAGAGCCCACTCTACCTTTTTCAGTCAGAACTTCACATTCCTCGGTGAAAGGAGCGCTGTACTGGTTCATTTGACCTATTTTCTCTTCCAGAGTCATTCTACCAAGTAAATCTTCGACTCTTTCTTCAAGAGAGTTTTCAGGATTCTTATAGACAGGTGTTTTATCGGCTCCTAGTACAATATTTACCGTAAAGAAACAAAACAAGAAAACGAAAAAAAGAACATTTGAGCATCTGCTAACATTATTTTTCATGTGCTACCTCCTACTAGTCATTTTATGCTTTTCCTTACTTATGTCAACATCTAACTTATAAGTTTACTACTGAATGAAACAACTGAAAACATAAACTTTATTTAAGAAATATCTGTGAAATCAACTATGGAAAGCAAAAAAGAGGAGGAAACTTATTATAGTCTCCTCCTCTTAATTTAAATTAAAGATTATTTAATTAACCGGCTTGTTTCTCCGCAGCCTTTTTAAGTTTATCATTTGCGAAAATAGCAACTTCGACTCTGCGGTTCATTTGTTTGCCTTCCACAGTTTCGTTGCTGGCAACAGGTTGTGATTCACCATAACCCATCACTGTAAAACGAGTTTCTCTAACATTCAATTTTTTAAGATAATTCGCAACCGAGGTTGCTCTGGAACGAGACAACGTAAGATTTAACTCTTCTGAACCGTCTGAATCCGTATGTCCTTCTAACACTATTTCGGTATCCTCATACTTATTTAGAATTCTGGCAAGATTGTTTAAGTTATCAATACTTGCAGGTTTCAATGAAGCTTTATTTACGTCGAACAACAAACCTGAATCGAAGGTAATTTTAATACCCTCTCCGACTCTTTCAATCTTTGCGCCCGCGATATCTTGTTTCATTTCTTCAGCCTGCTTATCCATATAATTGCCGATATAATTTCCTGCGGCACCACCAACCACAGCGCCTATTATAGCTCCTACGGCAGTATTTCCAGCTTTTTTTCCAATCAAGCCTCCGACAACTCCTCCAGCAGCGGCGCCAATAACTGTTCCCTTTGCCTGATTACTCGCGCAACCAATGGTTCCTAAAAGCATCAAAGCAACTAATACTAATCCTACTGATTTCTTCATGATATTTCCTCCTCCTTTTTTTTAAACTTGTTTTATTAATACTGTAGTTACGAATAAATATGTACGTTAGTAATTATACGGTTTTTTTTAACTTTGTCAAGTGAGTTCCATATCACAGCAGACGTTCCAAGGCACATGGTTTACACTTTGTGATATAATATTAAAATTATTTTTTAGAGTTGCAAGGTCTAAATCGGGGTCCAGCGTCACATCCATCTTCTTGGATAGTAGTTT
>Ga0307434_1000040_pt1 | contig 119479 bp, 92 predicted proteins | sample SalMarWE160220MG_FD_202156 | JGI IMG/M metagenome (GOLD analysis project Ga0307434, IMG submission 202156) | Salt marsh sediment microbial communities from the Plum Island Ecosystem LTER, Massachusetts, United States - WE1603-220 | ecosystem: Environmental > Aquatic > Marine > Intertidal zone >... | reverse complement strand
TCGGAACACTTATCTTTTCGGGTTTGAATTCAGGTTCCACCCATTTTTCCTGCCATTTAAGCTCTTTTTCTTTTTTCTCGGGTGTCAGTACATAAAATAACCCTTCTTTGGGTGGATCGAGCATTTCATTGTTTTCCTTGAAACGTAAAGAAACCTTTTTTGCCTGTTGTAAGGCGATGGTTAAAAACTTCGCTTCTTCTTTTGTTAGAAACCACGGAAAAAGCCCGGGCTTTAAACGCCTGAATATTGGCCACTGATTTTTCCCGCGAAATTTCAGATCGAGTTTTTTTATGATTTTCAAATCTTTGCTATCCAGCTCATTGCGGTTTCCAAATGAAGCCATAAGGCAGTCTTGAAGATAGAGTATTTCAGAATCTATTGTGGCTTCTTCCTGATTCATCATTTTAAGATAACTTTTTAATCCGTTTCCCCCGGGATAAACATTCAGAGAAAAAACTTCTCCGAGATTTCCTAGAACACTGCAATAGCCTATTTCTTCGATATCGGGGTTCTGAACTCCAAATAAGTCTGTATCGTACATCCATTCCCAGCATTCTATTTTTCTAAAATCTATAGCCGCCTCGTATAAATCTTTCCATTCTTTTAAGGTTGGTTCGTTTCTTTTATCTTTATTCATTTTTCTCCCAAATTCTTTTCTTTTTTACTCCTCTCTACTTACCACTCACTACTCACGACTAACTACTCACCATTCACTAATCCATTTCCCCTTTTAAATCAAATTTCACAAATTCTTTAAAAAAATCGGATTTTTTATACGTTACCTTTTGATTTATATATTCTTCCCCTTCTGTTTTTTTATCCGTGAAACCAAAGTATTCCATAATATCGAAGGTTCTGGATCGGGAAGACCGTTTTCTTTCTTCTTGGTATCCTGTTTGGACAATTCATCGATCTTTTTTTCATTCAAATATTCCTGGTAGTAAGGGATGTCAAAATAAAACCACTGCGCTTTAAGAGGAAAAGCTTGTAAGAATCTGTCCGAGTAGAAATCCCTTTCCCGATAAATGTCACCGAATTTGTGAAGTAGATAAAGAGAGAACAAAAATCTTTTCTGAATTATATTATAGTTAAATTCGCTCCAGTAAAAATAAGACCAGTTTACTCTACTCATCGCGGTATTTAAATAAGACAAAAATCTTTCATAAGCGGAACGTTTTACCAATTGTTTTTCTTTAAAAATCAACGTTCTTTTTTTCTCCTTAAAGAATTCCTTATTTAAAGTTATTATGTTTCTGATTCTGTATAAATCAGCTACCGCTTCTTCCGTGTTAATTTTCCATCTGCCGCTTTTGAAAAAATCGTAATATCGGGACTCGCTTAAAAATTTACAGGAAAAGAATAAATTACGAACATCTTTCAATTTAAGATTTCCGTTATTGGTAAGTTTTACTTTGCCTTTATTTTCCCCTAGAATTTCTATAAGCTTGCTTTCAAAATCCAATAACGGAGTTCGTAGGAGTTTTTCTTCGACAATATTTTTGTTAAATTGAAGAACAGGACTGAGGGACTCGAAATCTTTAAAATTTATCAAATAGAACATCTGCTCGGGAGATAAGCCGGAAAAATCTTCCAGAAGAGTTCTGTTTTGCTTCTCTATTATTCTTTCAAATTCTCTATTCACCATTTACGACTCACGATTTACCATTTACAAATTCAAACATGCCAAACCCCTGGGGGTTTTTGGCACCGATGCCCGCGTCCCAGGCAAGTTTCAGCATTTCCGGATGACTTTTAATTTTATATACCCCAAGCCATCCTTTGATTACATATTTATCTTTATAAAAAGTAATTTGCTCACTCCTTTTACTCAATTTTTCGGGAATTATTTTGACTTCGGCGTCCGGTGGTTCATTTTTGTATAAAGCCCTGTACTTTCTCTTGATATTTTCGCTTACTAACTTGGGAAATTCCGATTCCCGGGGATGAAAATAGTAGGTCTTTTTATTTCCTTCTCTGTCTTCTAAGGTTCTGTAAACAGTGACCGGTGAAATCATCTTTATCAGTATTTCCTCCTTGAAAGCAGGGGTCATACTCACTTCGATGGAGTTTATATATATTTGGTTTTTACCAAGTCTTATTTCCGGATTTTTAAGTAATTCTGTGGCATACGATTCAAGAAATTCGCTTTCGGGAGAGGAAACCCAAAGCTCAAAATTATCTTTAAAGATCAGACTTTTGCTTTCGTTATTGTAATTGCATTTTCCCTGAAGCCTTGAGAAAGTGAACATTTTAAACGACCTTTTTCCATCTATGTATCCTTTATTATGCAGAAAATCCGATAGTTTGGCTGAAATGTTGTTATAGATGAATGATTGAACAAGATAGTTATAATTCACGGGAATTCTGAAAATATTGTTTGCTGGTGAGAATTGTATTTTTATCCGCATTCTTCTTCCGTTTTTCTATAATTTATAGAATGTGGAAAATGAAATATATTGCTGTATAATAAAAAATTCATTATTAAAATCATTTTTTACTATAATTATAGTAATAATCTAAATTATTATGTCAAGCCCAAAATTTCATCTTAAAAACCCTGTCAATCCGCGTTTATCCGCGTCTAAATTTTAGGGTTTTGAATTTAGGGATTGGGATTTAGTTAAAAAAACAACATATTTTTTTTCTCTGCCTGCCCTGTAGGGAGGAACGACCGTACCAGGGGGTTCTCTGTGGTTCAGTGTGAGATTAACTTTGGGGGTTGCGTGGAGCGGTCCAATTAAACATAATAAAAAATAAATGGGTGTGGAGTGGCTTTGTGTCTTTGTGGTAAAATTGGGATTTAGTAAAACAAAAAAAGAGGGAGGAGGTTGGGGAATCTTGTGTTAATCAGTGTAATCTTGTGGTTGAAAATTTTTGAAATATGCGGAATATAAAAATAATAGTAGAATATGACGGAACGGACTTTTTCGGCTGGCAGGTTCAGCCCGGGAAAAGAACCGTTCAGGGTGAAATAGAAAAAGCGTTAAAAACAATCTATAATAATAAAATAAGAATAACCGGTTCGGGTAGAACCGATGCCGGTGTCCACGCGAAAGAACAAGTAGCTTCGTTTGCCTGCCCTGATAAAATTCCTTCTAAAGAATTAAAAAAAGCAATAAACGGGAATATCTCATATGACGTCATTATAAAGGAATGTAAAAAAGTTCCTGAAGACTTTAACGCGAGATTTTCCGCGAGTTCTAGGATATATAGATACCAGATAGCGAAAGAAAAATCGGTTTTTAACAGAAGATATTTCTATCAAGTCGATTACAAACTCGATATAAGAAAAATGAAAAAAGCCGGAAAAGAACTTTTGGGAGAGAAAGATTTTTCTAATCTCGCGACCAAAGACAGTGGAAAATGTAATTTAAAAAGAGTGAAAATCTCCGAGGACGAAAACAATATTTTTATCGAGGTAGAATCGAATCGTTTTCTCAGGAGAATGGTAAGGGGTATCGTGGGACTTTTAATCGCGGTCGGAAGGGGTGAAATTTCTCCTGATGAAGTTAAAGATGTGCTTTCCGGAAAGAAAAGACGTCCGCCAGTCGCCCCTCCTCAGGGTCTTTTCCTGATTAAGGTGAAATATTAGGTCCCGGATACCGGGTCCCAGTCAAAAAAATCTCGTTGAAACCTATGTAATCTGTGTCCACTTAATAGTTTCTTCGGATCTAAGTTAAATAAAAAAAATAGAAAAATGGTCAAATAGTTATTTTAGGATTTTGGATTTAGAATATAGGATTTAGCAAAAACAAAATAATCTTTGTGTCTTAGTACCTTTGTGGCTAATTAATGGCTGGGGGGATGGGATTCTGGATTCTTACTTCTGACTCCTGAATTCTCTTTATTAAAATTTCACCACCGCTTCCACGCAATAATCTTTCAATTTATTCCTACCGTCGAGATCCATTAATTCGATGAGGAAAAGAATGGTGCTTACCGTGCCGCCGAATTTTTCTACCAGATGAGCGCTTGCCAGGGCTGTACCGCCCGTTGCGAGCAAATCATCGATTATAACTACTTTATCTCCTTTATTTATCGCGTCTTTATGCAATTCTATTGTATTCTCTCCGTATTCAAGAGTATAAGATTCCCTTAAGACCGCAGCGGGTAATTTTCCCGGTTTCCTGATTATATTTAAAGGTATACCGAGATTATACGCGATTGGTGCTGCGAATATGAAGCCCCTCGATTCCACACCTAAAATAAGATCGACTTCTTTATCTCTTATTGAATCAGCCATGACATCGACGGCTTTTCTAAAAGCTTCTTTGTTTTGTAATAAGGTAGTAATATCTCTGAACAAAATTCCTTTTTTGGGGAAATCCGGGATGACTCTAATATATTTTTTTAATTCTTCCATTTTAAAACCTCACTTCAAATTCGTTAAATTCGTTTTGATATTTTTCTTCCTGTACTTCTACTCCACGTACAGAAGAATGAGACGGACCCACTTTTACTTGTTCAGTAAAATTTTTCAGCTGCCACTCTTCTCCTTCGGCAACAAACTCAACTTTACCATCGTGTGTGTTCTTAACCCACCCAGAAATTTCTAATTCTCTTGCCTTTCTTATGGTAAAATACCTGAAACCAACTCCCTGAACAACACCACTTACCCATACATGTATCCTTTTCATTCTTTTATGTATATATTTTAAACTTAAGATGTCAAGAGTGTTTCTCGGAGTTTTCTCCGAGAAGTAAGTTGAATAGTTGAATTGTCGAATAGTTGAATAGGTTTTTAGTTGGTTCGTTGGATCGTGGGGACGTTAGGTCGGGATCTTTTAAACTGCCTAACGATCTAACTATCTAACGTCCTAACCGTTCAAAAATCTGCGTTTATCTGCGTCCAATTAAGGCGTGTGGTGGGGTTTTCGTGGTCTTGCTAATACCAATACTCTTTACTATAATAAAACATGCTTATTGGAGTAACAGGAAATACAGGTACTGGTAAAACAGTTATCTCAGAACTCTATAAAGAATTGGGAGCTAGAGTGATTTCCTGCGATGAACTCGGTTGGGAAGTGCTAAAAGAACCTCATATAATAGAACAAATAAAAGAAAATTTCGAAGAAGCTGTCGAAGGCGGAAAAGTAAACAGAGAAAAACTCGGGGCTGTTGTTTTTGATAATAAAAAGAAACTCGAAGAATTAAATAACATAGTCCATCCCGAACTCCTTAAAAAACTTAAGAAGGAAATCAAATTACCAAAAGAAAAGATAGTGGTGGTGGATGGAGCCTTAATATTTGAATGGGAAATCGAAAACTGGTTCGATTATATTGTTCTCTTAACTTCCACTCTCGAAGATAAGAGAAAAAGATTAAAAAGCCAGGGTTTAAGCGAGGAAATCATAACGGGAAGGTTAAACTCTCAAGGGGACAGCAGCCTTTACATTAAGTATTCTGACTTTGTAATCGAAAATGATGGAACCCCGGAAAGTCTAAAAAATAATGCTAAATGGGTCTGGGATAAAATAACCAGAAACAAAAGAATCCCTTAAGGGATGTTAAATTTGAGTGGTTCCCTTTGTTTTTTCTTCTTTCATGTGTACGTCTAATTGCGGGAAGGGGATTTTTATATTGTTTTCTTTTAAAGTTTTCCAGATAGCGTAACGAGCATCGCTCTCGATCACTTTCTTCTTTAACGGATTATCTGTCCATACGGAAACCTGGAAATTCAGTGAACTTTCTCCGAAATCGATAAAATATACGTTAACTTCCGGATTCTTCAAAATATTTTCAATTTCATATAAATTCTCAGTCAATACATCTTTAACTTTGAAAGGATCCGATTTATAAGATACCCCAATCGGAATATCTATCCTTATTATCGGATCGGAATGAGTATAGTTTATCAATTCATTATTGACGAGATTTGTATTCGGAACTATAACCTCGACATTATTAAACGTTTTTATCACAGTCGTCCTGATTCCGACTGTTTCCACTTTTCCGAGAAGGCCATTAACTTCGATCAGATCATTGTGAACTATAGTCTTATCTGAAAGCAGTATAAATCCGCTTATAAGGTTGTTAACTATTTCTCGAAGCCCGAACCCTATACCTACACCAAGAGCTCCTATTAATACTTTAAGAGTAGTAAAATCTATATTTACAATAGCAAATGCGACAAGGACACCTATTATTATAATCATATAACGTATCAACATCGAAATAGTATTCGTTCTTGTCGTATCGAGGAAAGGTACTTTTTCGAGACGCGCTTTTGCGGTTTTTTCTAATCCTTTAGAAAGTCTGAAAGATAAATAGAAAATCAATATCGCTACGATAAATCCGTTCAGACTTATTTCCTTATCCCCTATATTAATTCTCGGTTCTGAAAGAAAAAGTGTAACTGTATTAATATAACCCAATTTGTGAAGAAACGCCGTTGCTACTACAGCAATGCCAAGTCCCGCAATAATCTTTAAATCTACTCCTTTTTCCCGGAAATTAATTAACATACTCAAAAGGAAAAGAAAACCGAACGCGTAAAGAGAAAAGAACCCCGCGGCTTTAAGATATTCTTCCGAAATAGAACCTGTTTTATAAAAGATAAAACTACTAAATATCAAGCAAATAGGTAACGCGGAATAATAAACAGTTCTTTTTACTCCTTCTCGTTGTCTTCTAATCGTTAAAATAATAAGGAAATAAAGAAATAGGCTCACTGCTAATACGTAAATTAATCCGGACATCTATTCCTACAAATAATTAGCTGCTTGTAATATCATGTAAATTCTCTGCAATATCGGCTGTTTCCTGTGAAGTGGTAGATAATTCTTCGACTGAAGCTGAGAGTTCTTCTATTGCCGCGGAAAGTTCTTCGGAAGAAGCGGCATTTTCCTGGGCTATCGCCGCGATATTTTCCAGGGCTTCGGTTATAGTATTGACTTCCTCTTCGCCCCTTTTGTTTATCTCCGCGATTTGCCTTATTCTTTTTGTAATGTGATTTATTTCGGCGGCAATATCCTTCAAGAAATCCGCGGATTTCAAAGAAGTTTCCTTTCCTTTGTTGACCTCTTCCACGGTTTCCTGTGTTTTTTGTGTTACCGAATTTATAACTGAGGTGATTTCATTTGTGATTTCGGAAATAACCCTGGTAGCCTCAGAAGATTGATTGGCAAGTTTTCTAATCTCATCCGCAACTACTGCAAAACCCCTGCCTGATTCTCCGGCTTTGGTTGCTTCGATGGTCGCGTTAAGAGCAAGGATATTCGTTCTTTTACTTATTTCTCTGACTTTTTCGGTTATCCCTAAAATTTCTTCTGAATAACGCTGTATGCCCTGAATAACTTCTTCCAATTCATGAATGGTATTTGTAACATTATCCATCGCAACCCGAACAGCTTCGGAGGATTTTTTACCTTTACCTGAAAGCTCTGAAATATTCTCCGAGGAACTCAATGTTTCCTGTGCCGAATCCAGTGATTGGCGTACAACCGTAAGAGCTTTTTGTGACATTCCGGACGCAATCTGAGATTCCTGCGCTTGCTTTTCCGAGGCATGGGCAATCTGTTCCATAGTGGAGGAAACTTCCTCGGAAGAAGCGGTCATCTCCTCGGCGGAAGCTGAAAGCTCTTCTGCCTGCGCGGATATTCTTTCGGCGACTTGACGTATTAAGTCTTTGTCCTTTTCTAATTTATCTACAAACTGATTAAAGGAAGCAGCAAGTTCTTTACTTTCCGCGGTTAAGAATTTTTCGGATATTCTGACATGGATATCTGCTTTTCCTTCAGCTATGCTTTTTAAATTTTCCCTGACCTTGTTTAAGGGACGGAAAAAATAGTTCAACAATTCCAATGTTCCCAGAAGGGCAATAACAGTTATCACAAGGATTATCTTTAAAAGAGCAGAGGAAAGTCTGCCTGTTACTGCAAAAGATTCTTGTTTGGAAATCCCTACTCTGAAGATACCTATTACTTCACCCTTACCCATTCTTCCGTAAACTGGGAAATAGCAGTCGAGGAACCTATTAAACCCTACTTTTTTAGCTGTTTTATCTGTGTTTCCCTCTTTTACTTTCTCTATAGTTTCCGTTGACAGAGTATCCTCTACTTCGATTTTTCCTACTTTAGTAAATGTTTTACCTGAAAGGTCATATACTTTTAAATACAAAATATCTTTTCTTTCTGCCAATTCGGAAAGAGATGACTCAAGAAAAGAAGGATTTTTAGAATTCAAACTAAATTCCAGAGTAGAATTAATAGAATTAAGTATGTTTTCGCCCCGGCTCTTCAAAAGAGTGTCAAACTCTGATTTTACGATTATATTCGCTGATATTAATATAGATATATTTATTGCTAAAATTATTACAATTAAAAGTACAGATATCTGAACTTTTAACGAATTAAATTTTATCATCAACCCTCCTAACATTATGTTACAATCATTGGAATTGAATGTCAAGAGTCTATTTATACTTTTATTCCAAAAATTTACCGCTTACTATAAAAAGAAAGGGTCGAGTTAAACTCGACCCTTTACCCTTTTTGCAATCTACCCTATTTTATTATATCTTCGATTTCTCCTAAAAGCCATTTGATTTCCTCTACGGTCAAATCTCCCATGTGAGCGATTCTGAATGTTTTCTCTTTTAGATTGCCGTATCCATTGGAGAGAAAAGCTCCTCTTTTTGACAATTCTTCGTTGAGTTCTTTGATTGAAATACCTTTTGTGTTATTGATACAGGTTACGGTGGGCGAAAGATTGTTTTCGTCCGCGAATAAAGCGAAATTTTCTCTTGCCCAATTCTGAACTATGGATGCCATCTCAGCATGTCTTTTAAAACGGTTCTCTATGCCTTCTTTATTTACTATTTTATCCAACTGGTAGTTGAGTGCCGTTATCAGGTTTAACGCGCCTGTTATAGAAGGTTGTTTTGCCTTATCCCAGTATTTCTTGTATTCCATGAAATCAAAATAATACCCTTTGTCTTCCGCATCATTAGAACGCTGCATAACTTTTTCGTTTGCCACGGCAACAGCTAATCCCGGAGGCAGGGCAAAGCATTTTTGTACGGAAGCGCAGATATAATCTATACCCCAGTCATCGACTCTTATTTCTGTTCCGGCCATAGAAGATACAGCATCCACGCATAAAACCACATCGGGGTACCTGTTAACCACTTCCGCTACCTCTTTGAGAGGATTCATAACACCTGTTGAAGTTTCGTTGTGTGTTATAAATACTGTATCGAATTCGCCTGTTTTTAGTTTATTCTCTATATCGGAAGGAGAGATACCTTTTCCCCATTCATATTCAAGAACATCTATTTCTTTGTTGCAGCTTTTGGATATTGATGCCCACCTTTTTCCGAATGCTCCGCATACAGCATGAAGAGCTTTCTTCTGCACGCAATTTCTGACTGCCGCTTCCATCAGACCTGTTCCCGAACAAGTTCCTATAACTATAAAATTGTTTGTGAAAAGAAGTTTTTGAAGTTTGGATACGGTTTCATCCATCAATTTAGATGTTTCCGGCATCCTATGGCCAAACATAGGAAAATTCATGGCTTGTCGAACATCTTCTCTTACTTCGGTAGGTCCGGGAATAAATAATTTCCTGTGCATCATTCCTCCTTTTTTTCTTTTCTGATTCCTGGATATAAAGGAAATTCTTCGGCTATATCCTTGACTTCTCCTCTTACTTCATCTAGAACCTTATCGTTATCCATATTAGTAAGAACCTTATCGATCAATTTTGCAATTTTCTTTATTTCTTCTTCTTTTATTCCCCTTGTAGTCAAAGCAGGGGTTCCTATTCTTATCCCACTTGCGATAAAAGGTTTTTCCTTATCAAACGGAATAGTGTTTTTATTTACGGTTATTTTTGCCCTGTCGAGAGCTTCCTCTGCCTGCTTTCCCGTAATACCTTTACTTTTAACATCGACAAGAATTAAATGTGTATCGGTTCCTCCCGCGACCAACCTCCATCCCAAACTTTTGAATTCTTCCTCAAAAGCTTTCGCGTTCAAGATTATTTGATGCTGGTACTTTTTGAAATCGGGAGAAAGCGCTTCCTTAAATGCGACAGCCTTTGCGGCAATCGTATGCATATGCGGTCCGCCTTGAAGTCCTGGAAAAACGGCTTTGTCGATAGCTTTTGCCCATTTTTCTTTACAAAGCACAATCGCGCTTCTCGGACCTCTGAGTGTTTTATGTGTAGTTGTCGATACAGCCTCGGCGTAGGGAATAGGAGAAGGGTGTTCTCCGGCGACAACAAGACCCGCGATATGAGCGATATCGGCAACCAGGTAGGCTCCTACTTCGTCGCAAATTTCTTTAAATTTATCCCAGTACAGAGTTCTCGGATAGGCGGAAGCTCCGGTCATTATTAACTTAGGTTTTTTTTCTCTGGCGAGTTTAAGAAGTTCATCATAATTTATTTGTTCTGTTTCAGGGTCTACAGTGTACTGAAAAGTTTCCCAGAAAGTACCTGTGAAGCTTACCTTATATCCGTGAGAAAGATGTCCTCCATGGGAGAGGGAAAGCCCGAAAAATAAATCGCCAGGTTCGAGCAGCGCCGAATATATAATCATATTGGCGGGTACTCCCGAATTAGCCTGAACATTTACATGCTCAGCTCCAAATAACTTTTTGGCTCTTTCTATAGCAAGATTTTCCACAACATCCATCCACTTACATCCTCCGTAGTATCTCTTGCCCGGATAGCCTTCCGCGTACTTATTTGTCATTACCGAACCCATAGCTTCAAGTACCGCTTTAGACACAAAATTCTCGGAAGCGATTAATTCAAGACTTTCGTGTTCCCTGTTAGCTTCTCCGATTATGGCTTCGTAAATTTCAGGATCTGTTTTGTATAGTTCATCCATTTCTCAATTTTCCTTTTTTTATGGTTTTTATACCAATTAATAGATGGTTTACGTCTTTATTATATTTTGATAACTTTCCTTGTCAAGGTGGAAAAAACACAAATAGATGACCTCTAAATTTCTAAAAAATAACTTTACAGGTAAATGGAGGTGTAACTATTCGAGAAATAGCTCTTTCTTTTAAAATTGTAATTGTTCTGAAAAAGAGGGAAGCATGAATTTTTCTAACCGTTCCCTTAAATTATCTCCATGCCCGGCTTCATGCTTTAATAATCTGTGTTCGATATTATTATTGTCCAATAATCCAGAGAAATATTCACAGCCTTCAGGAATCCATATATATTCATCATTTGTTCCATAATCTATATAAATTGCCTTCAAAGATAGCAAATTCTTTTCATATTTTTTAACTTTTTCTTCCAAATTACCAAAGCCGGATTCGTATGCTTCCCAATTTTTTTCATTTTTTACTATTTTTCCGCCTTTTTTATCATACAAATAATTAATAAAGGGCGGATTTGTATTTGGGTTAGGAGAAAAGGCAACTCCATATGCAAAACAAAAAGCCGTCCAACTATCTCCAAGTATCTCAAATTCGTGAAATCCATCATATAATAAATTCGCTAAAGCCTTACATTCTTCCATCTTGCTTAGTTCCTCTTGTTTCTCAAAAAATGTTTTAACGTATCTTTCCCCAGTCAAAGGTAAATGCTTGTTAATTCCCTCTTTATCAAACAATCCCGGTGAAATCGCATAGGTTACTCCAAAAACATCAGGATGAAGCATCGCCAGATTCAAAGCCCCGAATCCTCCCATAGAATGGCCGGCAATACCACGCGCCTCGGGTTTTACCAGTGTTCGATAAGTTTTGTCAATAAAGTTAACGAGGTCTTTTACAATAAAATCTTCCCAATTACCAGTTACAGGAGAATTAACGTAAAAATGTCCTCCAAAAATATTGACTGCGTTTGGTATTACAACAATCATATCCTTTATCTTTTTTTCATTAATGAGCTGATCCATTGCATTTTTCAGGAAAAATCCCTGAAAAGCCCCGTATTGAGTGTAATACCTCGTAGGAGTGCCGAATCCGGGCAGATAATATACTACGGGATACTTCTTATCAGAAGCATTGTATGAAGGAGGCAGATAGATTGCTACCGGTTGTTCGGCTGGAGCTTGCAAAATATTCCCTTCTATCGAAGGGGCCGGAATTATTGTGTCGGTTAACTGTCCGCCGTTTTCCTGGGCATTTACGCTAAATATATTTACGAAAAGCAGCAATAAAATAACAACTGTTTTTTGCGCAGAAATAGTAGATTTTTTCATTTTTGTTCTCTCCTTTCTTTAAAGTTTAAGGTTTTTTCTTTCGTATTCCATTTATCTTATTATATCTGCAATTTCTAACAAACTATTTATCTCAAGAAACTCATTTTTGTTATTGTTATTATTACTTTTACCGCTTCTATTTATTAAAATCGGTACTATATTAGCATTTAGAGCCCCTATTACATCCGTTTCATAACTATTTCCAACGTGATAAATAAGGTTTCTATCTAATTTATAATTCTTAATACATTCTTCAAATATCCTATTGTCCGGTTTTGAAATATTAATATCTCCGGAGATTATAATTCTGTCAAAATATTTATTTATTTTAGTCTTCTTTATTTTATAACGTTGTTGAGTAGAATTCCCATTCGATACAATACATAAAATATTATGCTTAATGCTTTCTAAAGCCGGTAATACATCTTCATATAATTTCCAATTGTTTTCATACTGCTTTAAATATAGTAAAAATATTTCTTTTGCTTCTTTATCATTTAATTTTATATTTCCCTCTTTGAAGCTTTCTTTTACTCTAAGTAATCTTTGTCCTTCCCATGTTAACTTGTTTTCCAAATAAAGGTTTACATATTCTTGCTGCTTCTTGTTCCATATATTAGTGAAAGTTTCTAGGCTAATATTTTCAGCAATTTTATTGTGAATCGATCCAAGTGCTTTTTTTACAGCGAACTCATGATTTATTAATGTACCATCTATGTCAAAAACAATTAAATATTTAACCATTTTTGCGTAAAGTTAAAAGATAAAGTATTTATGTCAAGCTTTGAATTGTAAGATCAAATTTATGGATTAAAAGTATTCTTGATATTTGAGCTATTTGTTGTTAATTGAAATTTAGGAACCGAGGTTTCGAGGATTCCAGGGTCTGTGTAAAAAAACAAAAAAATCTTTGTGTCCTCTGTGGTTAGATTTTTATTCAAAATTTCTTCTTGACTTTAATTCCATATTTCTTATTCTTAAAACAATGAAGATTATTGAATGTATTCCTAATATTTCCGAAGGGAAAGATTTAAAAAAAATCCATATAATAACGGAAGAAGCAAAAAGTACTCCCGGAGCTTATTTGCTGGATGTATACACGGGAAATTCGACAAACAGGACGGTGCTCACTTTAGCCGGAAATCCGGAAAGCATTAAAGAAGCGGTTTATAGAATATTCAAAAAAACTTCGGAACTGATAGATATGAGAGAACACGAAGGAGTCCATCCGAGAATTGGAGCGCTTGATGTCTGTCCTTTTGTACCCGTTTGGGAGACAACAATGGAAGAATGTATAGATATTACAAGGGATATAGGACGAAAAATAGCCAAAGAATTAGGAATACCGATTTACCTGTACGGCGAATCGGCAACAGACGAAAAAAGAAGAGATTTATCCAATATACGTAAAGGAGAATATGAGGGTCTTAAGAAAAAAATAGAAAATCCTGAATGGAAACCGGATTTCGGAGAGTCAAAATTCAACGGGAAATCGGGAGCAAGCGTAATAGGAGCGCGTGATTTTCTTATTGCCTTTAATATAAATCTCAACACAAAAGATAAAACTCCGGCAAATATAATAGCAGAAAAAATTCGTGAATCGGGAACAATAAAGACTGACGAAACCGGCAAAAAAGTTAAAACACCGGGAACCTTAAAAAAAGTAAAAGCGATTGGGTGGTATATTAAAGAATTGGGATACGCTCAGGTATCTACAAATCTAACCAATTTCAGAATAACACCTCTTTATTGCCTTTTTGAAGAGGTAAAAAAAGAAGCAAATAAATTAGGCTTAGAGGTTACCGGCAGTGAATTGGTGGGATTGATGCCGGAAGAAGCCATTCTCGAGACCGGCAAATTTTATCTTGCTAAGAATTTATATGATGAAACAGATTCTAAAAATAAAATAATCGACGCGGCTATCGATTACCTCGGATTAGCCCGTAATACTAATTTTAACCCAGAAGAAAAAATTTTGGAATACAAAATAAAAAAGGAGATATTATGAACATTTCAATTTCTGATTTTTTGGAAAGGCTTTCTTCCGATTCACCTACACCGGGTGGGGGAGCTGTAGCGGCCCTTACCGGAGCACTTTCCTGTTCTCTTACTTCTATGGTAGGAAATCTGACTTACGGGAAAAAGAATTACGAAGAACATTGGGGAAAATCGAAAGAAATCGTCGAAGAAACAAAAACCTTAAGGGAAGATTTTCTTTCCCTTTTCTACGAAGATATGGAAGTCTTTACAAAATTGATGGCAACTTTCGGTCTTCCGAGACAAACAGAAGAAGAAAAGGAAAAAAGGAGTGAGGCCATCGGGCAGGCGACAAAAAAAGCAATCGAGGTTCCTCTTAATACAATGAAAAAAAGCCAGCGTGCCGCAGAACTAGCGCTTACCATGGCGGAAATAGGAAATTTGAATGCTATTAGCGATGCCGGAATTGCCGGAGAAATGGCACTCTCCGCCTGCAAAAGCGCATCTTACAATGTGCTTATCAACCTGGGTTTTTTAAAAGACGAAGACTACTCCGAGAATATTGAAGAACAATATAGGATAATTATGAAGGAAGTGCAATCTCTGCAGGAAGAAATCTCTTCACTTGTAAGAAAAAAAATAAAAAAGTAATTAAGGGTTGATAAATTTTCGTTTTTCTATATAATTATAAATTATAGAATGGGTCGTTAGCTCAATCGGCAGAGCACCGCCCTTTTAAGGCGGGGGTCGAAGGTTCGATTCCTTCACGACCTAAAATATTAAAATAGCATATGGTGAAAATTTTGTATATTAGGAGGGCATATAAATTTGCTTGACTATGTTCATAATAAAGAAGCTTTTGTTGAAGAATTATCCTTGATCGAAAAAGACAAAGGCGAACTTATAGTGAAAGAAGGGGACCCCGGTGATTTTATGTTTATCATAATCGAGGGTAAAGTAAAGGTTCTTCTCAAAAGAGGAAAAAAAGAAATAGTTCTTGCTACTCTGGAAAAAGGGAATTTTTTCGGGGAAATGAGTCTTTTTGCGGGGAATCCCCGAAGCGCTTCAGTGAAAGCGATAACAGATTTAAAACTATTAAGAATAACACAAGAAGATATAGATAGATTAGCCGCAACTAATCCTAAATTATTAAGTGAATTTACAATGGGTTTATGCACCGAACTATGTCAGAGAGTTTCTCAGACTAGTACCTCATTGGAATCCTATTATCATATAAATAGGGCAATCTTGCGAAACCCAAAATTTAGAAATTTTTTACAAAAAATGTGGAACGAAAAGGAGGAATAAATGTCAGTAACATTACTTTTGTTGTTTGGTTTTTCATCTTTTAACTCGGGAAGCGGAACCTTTAATCTTTACTCGGCAAGAACCCTTCCATTTGCTACTCTGAATTTTAACGCGAGTGTAGGGGGAGCAATGCAAGAGGACGGTTCATATAAGCATATCGCTGCTAATCCGAAATTTGGTTTTACGTATGGTGTAGTAGATCCCCTGGAGATATATCTGGGAGCTACAATATACGGGAAATATGGATACGAGGATGAATTTTTCGGTGATGACGCGAACAGTGAATTTGGATGGAATGATATGTATGGCGGTATAAAGTTTTGTATACCCCTTACAGGTTCCCTGGAAGAAATGGATCAATCTTTCAAATGGTTGATAGGGGGACATCTGGGAACCGCGTTGAACCCATTTGAACCGGCAAATAATAGTTCAATAGTAGGTTTGCCGCACTTTTTCAACCCGACTTATAAACACAGCCCGGATTTAGCAATGGATCTCTTGAACGATTTTGAAATTTATCCGCTGCTCATACATTTGAATTTAGGTTATGTTATGAAAGGAGATGCCCAGGATATCGGTTCTCTTCCCGATATCGAAAGAATGGATCAGATACGTATAGGCGGCGGTTTTGAAATAGCCGCCGGACCATTTACTCGATTTGTTTTCGAAACAAAAAACATAAGACCTAAAGAAGATTTGCAGGATACTCTAATTGGTACTTTTGGCATCAGGTTTGTGTCGCCAAAAATGTTCTCATTCGACATAGCTGTCGACCACGTTTTTAACGATTTAACCGATTTTGTACCTGACGCAGTTTTTGATGCGGCTGGTCAATGGAGATATAAAATCGGATTCACTTTACAAAGTACTATAGTAGAAAAAAGAAGAAAAATAGAACCTAAGAAAGGAACGATAGTTTTAACTGTGAATGATATAGCAACAAATGAACCTCTTGTCGCCAATGTAAATTTCAAAGATACTACTCTCAGTTATCAGACCGCTGAAGACGGAAAAATTACAATAGAAATACTTCCGGGAACCTATACTTTGGAACTTTCCAAGGAAGGCTATCTCCCGAGAGAAGCTGCTATCACGGTTAAACCTTCTGCTACTGTCAACATTAATACCGTCTTAAGGAAAGAAGAAAAAGCAGAAAAAGGTGTTTTTTCTGGTACGGTAAGTTCTTTCAGGGAAGAAATTCCTTTACAGTCGAAGATCGAATTTTTGGGCACAGAAATCGATGCCCTTGCTTCAGATCCTGTCAAAGGTATATTCCAGACCGAAATCGCAGCAGGAACATATAATATTCGTGTATCGTCCGAAGGTTATTTACCGGAAACTTTCCCGGTAGAGATTACCAAAGGTGAAACTACAATTAAAAATGTGAAACTTGTTAAAAAGTTAGAAAAAGAAGAGAAAATTATATTGAGAGGTATCAACTTCGCGTCAGGTAAAGCAATAATACCTCCATCTGAATATCCTGTCCTCGATCAAGTCGTAGAAGTTTTAAAAGCCAATAAAAATGTAACGGTCGAGATAGGCGGACATACAGACGCGGTAGGTACGGAAACTTACAATCAGGGTTTATCCGAAAGAAGAGCTCAGTCCGTTAGAAACTATCTTATACAAAGAGGGATTTCTGCTTCACGTCTTAGCGCAAGAGGATATGGAGAGTACCAGCCTGTGGCGCCCAATATAACTAGAGATGGTAGAAGTCAGAATAGAAGAATTGAATTCACAGTTCTTTCGACAACGGAGTAACGAAAGGACTACGTGGATTTGGCAGCTTGATTTTCTATAATTGAGTTTTAAAGAAGAGCTTAACGAAGAGCAAGTAAAAGCAGTTACGCATACTTCCGGTCCCGCGTTGGTGTTGGCAGGGGCCGGAAGTGGCAAAACAAGAGTAATAACTTACAGAATAGCTTATCTCTTAGAGCAAGCAAATGTAAAGCCTTATCATATACTCGCGGTTACTTTTACTAATAAAGCAGCCGATGAGATGAAAGAGCGTTTATATACATTGGTAAGAAGTTCATTGAAAGCAATCTGGATGGGGACTTTTCACTCTATCTGTGCCCGTCTTCTGCGCGAGTTCACCGACTATACGCCATATTCGAAAAATTTTGTCATCTACGACACGCAGGATCAGAGGAATCTAATAAAGAAGATTTTAGAAGATTTCAAAATAGGAGAAAAAGAACTCGATTTTTATTACGCCCAACGCAAAATATCAAATCTTAAAAATAAACTTGTAGATGAATACGAGTACAAGCCCTACGATTATAAAACAGAAATACTTAAAGATGTTTATAAAGAATATCAAAGAAGGTTGAAAAAAAATGATGCCATGGATTTTGACGATCTTCTATGCAATTTTTATATAATTCTCGATACCAATAAAAAAATCAGAGATCAACTAAACGACAGGTTTAGATATAAATTGGTCGACGAGTATCAGGATACGAATCCCTCGCAATATCAAATACTAAAAAAATTATCTGAAAAATATAAAGATATTTTCGTGGTAGGAGACGACGATCAATCTATATATGGTTTCCGGGGGGCGGATATAAATAATATTCTCGATTTTGAAGATGATTTTCCCAATTCGAAAGTTTACAAACTCGAAAGAAACTATAGATCTACAAAAAGAATTCTCGAAGTCGCTTCGAATGTGGTTAAGAATAACCGTTTTCGGAAAGGTAAAACATTGTGGACAGAGCAGGAAGAAGGAGAAAAAATAGTTCTCTTTTCGGCTCTTACAGAGCGGGAAGAAGCTTCCAAACTTGTAATTTTTCTAAAAGAAGAACTAAAAAAATACGATAAAAAAGATATTCTTATTGCTTACAGAACGAACGCGCAATCGAGAGCAATAGAGGATGCTCTCCTCCGAGAAAATATTCCGTATGTAGTTATTGGAGGAGTAAAATTTTACCAGAGAAAAGAAATAAAGGACATTTTATCCTATGTGAAATTTACAGTCAATAAAAATGACTCGATCTCTTTTTTCAGGATTTTAAATACTCCGAGAAGGGGTGTCGGAAAAGTAACGAGAGAAAAGATAGAAAAAATAGCCAGAGAAGAAAATATATCTCTATGGGAAGCCTCTTGTCAACTGGCCGAACAGGAACCAAATATCGGAAATTTTATTAAACTTATAAAAGACCTAGATAAAATAAAACGTATCGATGAATTAATAGTGGCAATTGTAGAAAAGACCCATTATATCGATATCTTAGAAGAGAAAGATACAATAGAATCCGAAAGCAGAATCGAAAATATTCAGGAATTATTATCCGCGGTATATGAGTTTACTGAAAATACTAAAGAATATCTCCCAGAAGATTATTTGATCGAAGTAGGATTAAAAGCAGACATCGATAGCTGGAATCGGAGTGATTCAGTTAATTTAATGACTCTGCATAACACAAAAGGGCTTGAATTTAAAGTGGTCTTTATTGTAGGGCTTGGAGAAGGACTATTGCCTCACTTTAGAAGCATTAAAGAAGGAAACGAGGAAGAAGAGAGGCGTCTTTTTTATGTGGGGATTACCAGAGCAAGGGAAAAATTGTTTTTGTCTTATTTTTTGCAACACGGAGCGGGCTGGAAAAACGGAAGGCGTGTTCCACCCTCACCGTTCATAAAAGAACTGCCTCCGGAAGCTATCGAGAAACCCATAAATTTGACAACTGGCATAAAAGAAAAGAAACGATATATTCTAAAAAATAAGAAGGATAACAGCAAATGGGTAGATCATCCCTTATTCGGCAGAGGAGAAGTGTTGGATACGATAGACGGAGATAAATTGTTAATATCATTTAACGGTATGACGAAAAAAATAAAGCGGAGGTTTTTCGAGTGAGGGAAATTGATATAAAACATCTTTCCAAATTAGCGAACATAGAGCTGGATAGTAAGGAAGAAAAACTTCTTCAAGAAGACCTCGATAAAATCATAAAACACATTAGAAGGATACAGGAAGTGGAAGTGAAAACTGTGCCGAATACAAGTCATCTGAGTGTAGAAAAGCTTCCCTTTAGAGAGGACAAAAAAGAAGAACCTTTATCGGTAAAAGAAGTCTTATCGAACGCACAGAATCTTAGCAAAAATCATTTTACAATAAACAGGATGATAAATGAAGACGATTCTTGAATATCAAGAAGAGTTTAAAAAACAGAGAATAACACCTCTTAATCTTCTCGAAGACTGTCTTAAGAATATAGATCCATCCTTAAACGCATATATAACAGTAACAGAAGATCTGGCAAAAAAAGGATTGGGAAAGAACGTAGAAGGTAAATTAAAAGGAATACCTATTGCTATTAAGGATAACATTAATATAAAAGGAATTCCTACAAGCTGCGCCTCGAATGTTCTGAAAGGGTTTATCTCTACTTTTTCCGCAACTGTAATCGAGCGAATCGAAAAAAACGGAGGAATTTTTATAGGTAAAACAAATCTCGATGAATTCGGGATGGGTTCATCCACAGAAAGATCATACTATGGACCGACTAAAAATCCTTTTGATCTGACAAAAGTTCCGGGCGGTTCGAGCGGTGGTTCTGCTGCCGCTGTAGCTTGTGGAAGTGCTATTATTTCACTTGGCTCCGATACGGGCGGTTCGGTACGCCAGCCCGCTTCTTACTGCGGACTGGTTGGTCTTAAACCGACATACGGAAGAGTTTCAAGATATGGTCTGGTCGCTTTCGGTTCTTCCCTGGACCAGATTGGAATTATAGGGAGGAATGCGGAAGATGTGGGCGTCCTGCTCGAAGTTATAGCCGGTTATGATCCGAAGGATTCGACTTCTTCAGAGAAGGAAATCGACGATTACAGCAATTTAAATACAATCCCAAAAGATATAAAAATCGGCATTCCGGAAGAATATTTTAAACAGATAGACCCAGAAGTTCACTCATCGGTTATAAAAATCAAAAAAACACTCGAAAAAGAAGGAATTTCATTCAAATCAGTTTCTCTTCCCACAACAAACTACATCATACCAACATACCAGGTTATCTCATACGCCGAAGCCTCTTCGAATCTCGCGAGATACGACGGAGTTAGATACGGTTTACGCAAAGAAGGAGAAGACTTTCACGACACGATAAGAAAAAGCAGAGACGAAGGTTTTCTTCCGGAAGTAAAAAGAAGAATACTTATCGGTTCGTTTGTTCTTTCCTCGGAAGCTATTGCAGAATACTATGAGAGAGCGGATCTCATAAGAAGATTAATTACTCAGGAGTTCAATAAAGTTCTAAAGGAAGTAGATTGTCTTCTTACTCCGGCCACGCCCACACCCGCTTTTCCTATTGGAGAGCGAACCGATGATCCGATAAGAATGCATGTGCCCGATCGAATGACTGCCGGAGCCAATTTAGCGGGTCTTCCCGCGGTAGTAGCGCCGGCGGGAATGATAGGTAAGCTCCCCATAGGTTATCAATTAATCGGGAAACCTTTCGATGAGAAAAAACTTCTTTCTGTAGTCCGGCTCGTAGAGAAAATCGCGCCGTTTAAAGGATTTTTAAAGGAAGTTAAAGATGGCTGAATACAAAACAACAATAGGCATAGAGGTTCACGCTCAGCTTAAAACCGATACAAAATTATTCTGCGGTTGTCCTGTTAGTTTCGGAGACGAAGCCAACTCTAACGTTTGTTCCGTTTGTCTCGGTCTTCCGGGAGTTCTTCCTGCACTGAACAAAAAGGCTGTAGAACTTGCCATCAAAGCCGGTCTTACTTTGAATTGTGAGATTCATGAAAAATCGATTTTCGCGAGAAAAAATTACTTTTATCCCGATTTACCCAAAGGTTACCAGATTACTCAGTACAGATTTCCCATCGCGACGGGTGGAAGAATACTGGTCGAAGGCAAAGAAATAAGAATAAAAAGAGTACATCTCGAAGAAGAATCGGCTAAATCTATACATGAAGAAAATAGGTCTCTTATAGACTACAATAGATCGGGTATACCTTTAATAGAAATTGTAACGGAACCCGATATAAATTCACCGGATATGGCGGTAGCTTATCTTAAAATACTGCAGAAAATATTGCAATCTCAGAGCATTTCTGGTGCTGTTATGGCAAGAGCCGAATTCAGGTGTGAGCCTAATATATCCGTTAGTAAAGAAGAAGGGAAACTTGGGACGAGAACTGAAGTGAAGAACCTTAACTCTTTTAAGGCGGTTACAAAATCCCTTTCCTCTGAAGTGAAACGCCAGATAGAAATTTTGGAAAGCGGCGGAAGTATAACACAAGCTACAATACACTACTCTGAAGAAACAGGTAAAACATGGGAAGCCAGAACAAAAGAGGAATCTTCCGATTACAGATATTTTCCCGAACCGGATTTGCCTCCTCTCGTGGTTGATAAAGAATGGATCGAAGAAATAAGGAGTTCTATAGGAGAATTACCGACAGAGAGGAAAGAAAAATACATTGAACTTGGACTAACCGCGGAAGACGCGAAAATCATCTCAAATTCTCCGGGTAGTTCTCGTTTATTCGAAGAAATCTTAAAAATAATAGGTGACCCCGTCGAAATCAGCAAATGGATACTTAGAGATTACATGAGCCTCGGACAACCGGATATCTCCGCGGAGAATTTCGCGGAAATGATAAAAATGGTTGCTGATGGCGAAATTTCGAGAAACGCGGGAGCGGAAGTTTTAAAAGAAATGGTAGAATCGAAAAAAACACCCGAACAAATTGTAAAAGAAAAAAATCTTATTCAAATATCGGATTCAACTACTTTAGAAAAAGTTTTACTGGAAGTTTTCGAAGAGTGCCCCGGCGAACTAAACCGACTAAAAGAAGGAGAGAAGAAATTAATAGGGTTTTTCGTAGGACAGGTAATGAAAAAAACCAAAGGTAAAGCTGATCCGAAAGAGGTTTCACGGTTAATATCCGAGTATGAAAAAAAATATTGAAATCAAGAAAGCGTCCGTTCACAACTTAAAAGGAATAGACGTTGAAATACCACGCGATAAGTTAGTCATTATAACAGGCATATCAGGTTCCGGAAAATCTTCTCTTGCTTTCGATACCATATACGCTGAAGGGCAGAGGCGGTATATCGAATCTCTTTCTGCTTACGCGAGACAGTTTCTTGGAGTGATGGATAAACCTGAAGTTCAATCGATAACAAACTTATCTCCCACGATCTCAATAGAACAAAGAAAACTTTCTAAAAACCCACGTTCTACCGTTGGTACGGTAACCGAAATATACGATTACCTTCGAGTCCTTTTCGCGAGAACCGGAAACGCTTACTGTTATAACTGTGGCAAAGAAATATCTTCTCAAACTGTGGATGAAATCGTGGCTCAAATCCTATCTTATCCCGAGGACGCACGCCTATACATACTCGCTCCTATTGCCAGAGGAAAAAAAGGCACATTCGCTGCCGAGTTGAAGAGGATCGAAGAAAAAGGATATGTTAGAGTGATAATAGACGGTGAGATTCTCGATATCGAGAACGTTCCGGGGCTCGATAAGAACAAACCACATAATATCAAAATAGTTATAGATAGAATAAAGCCCAAAAAAGAAATAAGAAGCAGAATAGCGGATTCCGTTGAAACGGCTCTTTCCGAGACCGAGGGAATGTTAATTTTAAAAGACATAGATAAAGATTCAAGTAGAATATTTTCCACAAAATTCGCCTGCCCTGACTGTGGGATAAGTTATCCTGAAATATCTCCGAGGATGTTTTCCTTTAATTCTCCTTACGGAGCCTGCCCCAAATGCCAGGGTATAGGAACCGATATGGAAATAGACCCGGAAAATATAATTCATAACAAATCATTATCCATTCTCGAAGGAGCCATAGCTCCGGTTGGAGAACCGAGAGGAAGGCTCCTGCGCGAACTCGAATCTGTCGCATTTAAATATAATCTGGATTTAAACGCGCCCTGGAAAAAATTAGAGGAAAAAGATAAAAACAAAATATTATACGGAACGCACGATTGGGAAGGAATAATTCCATATTTAAACAGGAGGCATCGTTATACCGAGTCCGACTGGATTAGAAATGAAATAGAAAAATATATGGTTGTAACACCATGCGGGGAATGTAGGGGAGCACGCCTCAGAAAAGAAGCGCTATCCATAAAAATACAGAAAAAAAACATACATGATATAGTAGAAATGAACATATCTGAAGCCAGGAAGTTCACAGAAAAAATTAAATTTAAGGATGAAAGGCAAAAAATCGCATCGGAATTAATAAAGGAAATACTTCATCGGTTGCGTTTTTTAGAAGACGTGGGAGTAGATTATCTGACACTCGAACGTTCGACTCAAACTCTTGCTGGAGGGGAAGCCCAGAGGGTGCACCTCGCGACTCAAATAGGGTCGGGTCTTGTCGGGATTATTTATATTCTGGACGAACCTACAATAGGATTACACGAAAGAGATATACTGCGTCTAATTAAAACCTTAAAATCTCTTCGTGATATCGGGAATACGGTTATTTTAGTGGAACATGATTTCAAAAGCATTTTATCCGCGGATTGGGTTATTGACCTTGGGCCGGGAGCTGGAACAAGAGGGGGAAAAATCGTTTTTGAAGGTACCCCAAACGATTTAAAAAAGAACGGTAAAACATTAACCGGCAAATACCTTTCCGGAAAAGAAAAAATCCCGATTCCATCTATACGAAATAAAACGGAAAAAGACAAGACAATTAAGATTCTGGGCGCGAGAGGCAACAATTTGAAAAACATTAACATTGAAATACCTTTAAACTGTTTCGTTTGTGTAACCGGAGTATCGGGTTCCGGTAAAAGTACCCTGCTTATCGATATTCTATTCAGAGCTCTTGCAAGAACTTTTCACGGTTCGAGATACCTACCGCTTGAACACGAAAAAATCGAAGGACTTGAAAACATCGATAAAGTTATAAATATCGACCAGAGCCCGATAGGAAGAACCCCGCGTTCTAACCCGGCGACTTACACTGGAGTTTTCGATCCCATAAGGGACTTTTTCGCGGAACTTCCCGCATCACGTGTAAGAGGGTATAATAAAGGAAGATTCTCTTTTAATGTAGAGGGCGGAAGATGCGAAGAATGCAACGGTCAGGGACAGAAAAAAATAGAAATGCATTTTTTATCGGATGTTTATGTTACATGTAAAGCCTGCAAAGGAAAAAGATACAAAAAGGAAACACTGGAAGTCGAGTATAAAGATAAGAATATCGCGGATGTTCTCGATTTAACCGTATCCGAAGCTCTTGATTTTTTTTACGAAATTCCAAAGGCAAAACAAAAACTGCAACTTTTGCGGGATGTGGGTTTAGGCTACGTAAAACTCGGTCAGCCCGCGACAACTCTCTCAGGCGGTGAAGCCCAGAGAATAAAACTCGCGAAAGAGTTATCAAAAGTCGCGACAGGCGACACTCTTTATCTTCTCGATGAACCCACAACCGGCCTGCACGCTCATGATATTCGTCTGCTTTTAAAAATACTTAAACGTCTCGTCGATATGGGAAATACAGTTGTAGTTATAGAACATAATTTGGACGTTATAAAATGCGCGGACTGGGTTATCGATCTCGGACCCGAAGGCGGAGCTGAAGGAGGGAAACTTATCGGGGAGGGAACTCCTGAGGAAATCGCGAAGATAAAAGGTTCTTATACCGGGAAATTTTTGAAGGAGATCCTGGGGAAAAGTTAACCACAAAGATCACAAAGGACACAAAGCCCTACCCCCCAACAATTTTTGTATTTATTTAACCACAGAGGATTTTATTTTGTTTTTAACTAAATCCTAAACCCGAAATCTTAAACCCTAAAATGGGACGCGGATTAACGCAGATTTAAAAGGATTGATTTTTGTTTTTTACTGTTTGATTTTTTTTAATTTAAATCCAATAACTTAGAGATTCGCTCATTATCTATATCTTGGACGCCTAAACCTTTTCCATAATAAATTACATTTGGATAGTTATATATAGGGCTCTTTGCTTTCTTGGTATCAATAATGAGCATTTTAGAATCTTTTTTAGATAAAAAGTATTTTTTGATATAATTATTTATACCATCGTCTCTTAAACTATAACCTATTACAATTAAATTATCTGATTTTTTCAAATTTTCTTTGAAGTGCTTAAAGACAGGTTTATAGTAACACTTCATTTTATAATTTCGCTTCTTTTCTTTAATTCCTGAAAGAAAATCTGGCTTATAGAAATCATCTACATATTGATAGTTTTTTCCTTCTTCATTTTCAATATTTAATTTGCCAAGGTAAGTTGCTTCTTTGACTCTAACCATACAATTATCATTATCAATGTAATATTGATTCAGACTTCCATGAAGTTTATATAAGCAGAACTTCTTACCAAATTCATCTTTAAATATTTTTAATTGTGAATTGTTTTTTGTATGATAAGGTGAACCTTTCTCAGAAAATCCGTCTGAAAAATTATTCTCCATGACTTCACAAAAAGAAAGTCTTTCCATTAAAAGATCATGATTTAAAGAGTGTAAATGTATTTCCTTGTATTTACTACCAAGTGATTTTAAAAGATTTAAGAAGGGAGAATATTTTCCTTCGCATAGTTTTGATAAAGTGTTGTGCTCGAAATCTTCTAGCTTTTCTTTACTAAAAAAATCTGCAAGCAATTGATTAAAGCAATTATCAAAATTAACTAAACTATTTCCAAAAATTGTGAACCCTTTTTTCCTATTAAAAGTTTCTATAAATGTATTGAATTTTGCAGTTATTTTCGCTGAAGATTTTCCTCTTATTAAATCGATATAAAAATCAAAAAATTTTTCGTAATGGAATCTTTCCTTTAGAATTTCTTTATTATAAAATTTCAAAAATTCTTGTATAAATAACCTTTCTGTATCTTCTCCTGTGTTATACCTCGGCTCTTCTACTTTTTCTGCGAACCAGCATGCTCCACCAGTGTATATACCTATATCACTTTCGTCGATTTTCCGCAATCTTCCGTTTATATCCTCTGTTTTGGGATAACCTTCTGGAATAGAAAAACCTGCACCTATTAAAAAAGAAATTTCCATTTACTATATTTTACTAATTTCTATACTTTAAGTCAAGATTTTTTATTCGCATTCCAAGAACTTTGCTGATTCCATTCAACGATTGACTTTTAATTGAAAAAGTATAAATTTCACAATAGACAATGAGACATATAAAATTTAGCAAACATTCACTTGAGAAAATAAGCATTTTAAGGAAACATGGGGTTATGATAAGTAAGAAGATGGTTAAAGATATAATTTTAAATCCACAAAAAGTGGAAAAGGGATATAAAGAAAGATTAATGGCGCAGGGGAGTTTTGATGAAACTCATGTTTTGAGGGTTGTATATGAAGAACCAAATAAGAATGAAATAATTGTTATTACAATGTATCCAGGGAGGAAGAAAAGATATGAGGAAAATTAGATATAGCAAAGATGTTGACGCACTTATGATTGAATTATCGGATAGTCCAATAGATTTTGCGGAAGAAAAAGGCCAATTTATAATACACTTCTCTAAAGATAGGGAGCCTGTTTTATTGGAAGTGCTTGGAGCCAAAAACTTTATAATTAATTCTCTTTCAAGTCTTTTAGAAGAAAAAGAGGTAGCTATACCGTAAATTTTCTACCTGAAGATATTATAAAACAATAGTACATGGATTTTAAGAATTTTGTTTTTTTAACCCAAAACCTTAAACTCGTAACTCGAAACTATAGTTCAATCTACCCCTTAAAACATTTTAGCAAAACCAAAGCCCATGTAATATTTCTTATCCCTTAGGTTGTAGGTGGAATCGAGACGGATTATGGGGTAATACGGAATAACATTGTTTATAGAAAAACCGATTTCGCTCGTATACCCATCATAATACGAGGGAATATAACTTAAGCTATTTAATTTTTCTTCAGAAAACCAGGTTCTTCCGACTGCCCCGTGTACGATTATTTCTAAGCCTAAATTAGCTATAAAGTCCAATCCTAATAATTCAAAAGGCACTGTACGAAAGTTATGTTCCGCAAAAACAGCGGCGTATTTTTCACCTTCGATAGGTACAGGTCTTAAACTTCTGAATGTACCGAATCCGCTAAGAGAGCCTGCGGCACCATAAAGCATTAAATGTTTCTGAATAGGTGGATCACCATACACACCTCCTGCGATCAATTTTAAATCAAGAGCGTTAGGTGACATTCGCCTTTTGAAGAAAGTGTTGAACCTCCAACCGAAACTTAATTCACCTCTTGTAAAGGAATAGTCCGAATCAAATATGTCAGGCGAACTGTGCTCGATTTTTAAAGAAAGTTTATTTTCAAACAGCTTTCGGTCTGAATTGTTGCTTTTTTCTAATTTTATTTGCTTGCCTATATGTAAAACAGAATCCTTGCCCATTGATAACTCGAAATTTAATGATCTTAAATTCCCTTCCATAATAGATGGATTAGGCCTTTTGTCTTGCTCTCCAGTCATATTGCTAATTGATGAATGTTTCTCTATATTGACACCGAGAGCTAATCTGGTCTTGAGCTTTTCAATATCATATTTTAGTTTCCCTCTTATGCCTTCATTCCAGTAATAATCAAAATAACTATTACCAAATAGTGATATTAGAAAACGCGAGTATACGATTGTCTCGCAGCGGACATCATTTCCTCTAAAGTATTTTAAATCCAAATGTCTGCTTATTAATCCCACATTAAAAGGATAATCGAGAAAATTTTTAGCAATATCAGTTTTGCCTAATCCTAATTTCAAGCCCAACAGATCTTTGTAATAAATACCTCCATTAACTCTGTAATAATTACCTTCCACTCTACTGTTAGACCACCCAAAACCAATTGAATAATCAATGGTTTTTTGGGTTGTATCTCCAAACATTATATCGAGCATTCCCTTCGCAAGCGGAGCTAATGGACCTTTTGGTTTAAGCATCTTTGCCGCCGTGATAGTACTATCGCTATTCTCATACGCCTTTTTTTCTTCTTTCGCAAAGGGGACTTTATCTCCTTTTAAAATTGATAAGGTGTCGTTTTCGACTGGAGAAAATTTTTTATTGTTTTTATATAAACTATCAGATATCGGAATATTTACTTGATAATTCCGAACTTCAAAAAGAGTCTTACGAGTTAATTCTGAATAACTAACCAATAAAGTCCATTCTTTTGCCTTGCCTTCTAGAAGCAGGGAAACAGGGAGCCAGTACTCTTTATCAAAATTACTAAATTGCTGTTTCGCGTTAAATTTAAAGCGTACCACTGGAGGTAACCTGAATCCACCTGCTGGTTTTAAATCGACATCCAATAAAACATAATCAGGAGTTTGAACGGTAATCTTTCCTTTGAACAAAGGTTGTATTTTGTCCTTTGGCTCTACAGATATCTCATAAATAAATTTATCTTTAAGTTCACGTTCGGATAAAAGTTTAAAATCATAATGCTTAAAAGCATCAGGATGAACTATATTAATAAACGCACAATCCAAGAGTTCTATTTCTTCATCATAGAAGTTCAAGAACATATTAAAATTCACTCCAGGCAGTTGAGTCTTTGCTGATTCTTTTTTTGATTTTACTAACTCTTTAAATCCTTTTTCTTTATCCCAATAGGTCTCAGATACGGATTCGAGCATATGAGTTAGACTATCCTCATTGGAAATGAATGTTCTCATATAAACATCAGCTTTAAAGCTTTTAAGTTTATCTTTCATCTCCTGTTTTTTCTTTATGACTTTTCGCATTATATTTATTGCCGGGTCCTGATCTGTAACAACAACTCCCTCGCTCTGTACGGGTATCGAAATTAAATCTATGTCAACAGTCTCTTCAGTACTATCTTCGACCATTATTTTTTTTGTTTTATATCCTATATAACGTATAACCAGAGTTTTCGGGAGAGAATCTAATCTGATTGAAAAAATACCGTCATCGTTTGTAATGGTTCCTCTGTAAGTTCCTTCGATTTGAATGTTTGCCGTTGGTAATGCTTTCTTTGTTTCAAAATCCCTAACAGAACCTTTTAGAATTTTATAAGCAAACAATCCGGGATTAAGTATTAATAATAGAAAAAAACCAATAAAAACATATTTTTTAAGCATTTTGAACAATACCCCCTATATTTGTTAAGTTTATCTTGCAATTTAATATTGTCAATGATAAAACACAGATAAAAAACCGAAGTCACACCCAATAATTGGACGCAGATTTAAAAGGATTTTTTTTATTGTTTTTTTAACCTGAAACTCAAAACACGAAACCTTAACTCGCACGAATTACACAAATAAATTTCATGTGTTTTTTAGAATTTTTTGCGCGGCCGCGTATGCTGATGAAAACGCGAATTGTAAATTATATCCGCCGCTTTCGCCGTCGACATCAAGTACTTCACCTATAAAATACAAACCTTTATGCAGTTTCGATTCCATACTCCGCGGTTCTATTTCCCTGCAGTCGACTCCTCCTGCCGTGACCATAGCTTCATCAAAATTGCCCGCGCTTTTTATACGCAGCGGATATTCGCAAAGCAGAGTACATAAATCGAGTAAATTTTTTTTATTTAATTGAGATAGTACAGCGCCGGTAGAAACTTCCGCCTCTGCCAGTAATGCGTCGGCGATTTTTTCGGGCAGAAAACGTTTGAGCAGTGTTCTTACGGACAGGCTGCGTTCCTCGGAGCAAACATTTAAAAAATCCGCTTTAAATTTTTCTTTATTTTGTTCCTGCGTGAAATTAATTCGTAGTTGGTCGCCATCGCTTGCATAGCGCGATAAATGCAGGATTACGGGTCCGGAAAGACCTTTATGAGTCAAAAGCATATCTCCGCTCATAGTTACAGCGGGGGTTTTTTGCGGAATAAGTTTGACCTTAATATTTTTAAAAGAAATCCCCGCGCAATTGTAAAAAGGATACTTATCTATGACAAAAGAAGCTAAGGCCGGTCTGGGCGTAACTATATTATGGCTTAAAAGTCTGGCAAAATTATACCCATCTCCCGTAGAACCGGTAGCCGGATATGATCTGCCTCCGGTGGCTATCAGCAGATGGCGCGAAGTAAAATGACTTTTTTGGCTGAATACTTTATAGGCATCGTCTCCCGGGCGCTCAAGCTTAGAAACAAACACATTATACTTTACTTTAACACCCGCTAAGAGGCAGTTATTTACCATGCACTCACGAATCTCAGCCGCTTTTTTCGAACGGGGAAATATTTTTCCATTATCATCCGTGAAAAATATTATACCCGTGGTCTGAAAAAGCTCCAGCAGACGATTATTGTCAAAAGCATACAGAGAGTGCTTTACAAAGCGTTCTTTTTTAGGATAATGGCAGAAAAAATCCTCTATCCTGCCTGCGTGTGTAAGGTTGCATTGTCCCTGTCCCGAGAGCAGTAATTTTTCCCCGGCAGTGTTGTTTTTCTCAAGTAAAAGCACAGTAAGCCCGCCGCCGGCAAGCAACTGAGCCGCAAACAGACCGGCAGGCCCGGCTCCGATTATAATCGCGTCAAATGTTTTTCCCATTCATAATCTCCTATATCTTTATACAAATAGCCCAATCTCATGAAAATTCCAGTATCGCCACCCTTATATTTTACGATTTTTACACTTCAAGTCAATGTACCCTTTTATTGTACTCTTTAATAAAATATAACTACACTCAGAGTTTTTATTTTTGTTTTTCCTATTCAACCATTCAACTATTTGACCATTCAACTAATCCGAAGGATTATCCCCCCCTTGAATATTCAGGCAAAAATGCGCATAATTGTATAAACGGAGCAAAAATTTGAAATGTCCGAATTGTAAAGAAACTGAATTAACTCCGGTGATGACTAAAAACGGAGTGGTAGTAAATTATTGTCCGCGATGCGAAGGTATCTGGCTGGATAGGGGGGAACTGTTTTATTTTACAAAAAATCCTAAATTCCTCCGCTGGAGAATTAGAGACGGATTAAAAAAATCCAGACTATCTAAAAAATTTAATCCCCATACTCAAACTCCTCTTAGTGAACTTCCTTTAAGAGGAGATGAGATGATAATTTATTACTGTCTTAAAACAGGCGGAGTTTGGATCGATAAAGAAGTACTCGAACAATTCTTACAAGAAAAGAATTTCTTTCTTAAAATAGAAATAGATAAAAATACTTTTCCGTCAGAGCTCAACAAAACTAAGGGCCCTCCATTACATTTACCTAATTTGGCTCTTACTTCCGGAGTAACCCTTTTACTTCTTTACGGTTTACTTTCTTTAATATTGATTACGCTTGTAAATATGGGTTATCTTCAACCTAATCTGGCTTTAATTATCGGAATCGGTTTCGCGTTTATACAATTTATATTTTCTCCATTTATAATGGATTTAACTTTAAGATTTTTGTATAAAATGAAATGGACTCCACTCGAAAAATTGCCCTCTCATCTGCAAACTTTCATAAAAGATCTTTCTCCTAAATGCAATATCAGGGTTCCCCGTTTTGGAATAATTTACGATGGTTCGCCGAACGCTTTTACTTACGGACACACTCCCAATAACGCGAGAATCGTCATAACTTCCGGGTTGATCGATTTGCTTGGAGAAAAGGAACTCGAAGCGGTGGTAGCACACGAGGTCGGGCATGTCGTCCACTGGGATATGCTTATCATGACTATCTGTTACGTTGTTCCTCTGGTTTTATACTATGTTTACCGTAGTTTAATTAGAATTAAATCAAGAGGAAAAGATAAAACTGTCCATATTCGATATTCAATCGCGATAGGTTCATACATTCTTTATTTGATTTCCGAATATATTGTTCTTGGATTTTCCCGTGTAAGGGAATTTTTTGCCGATAGATTCGCGGGGGAAAATTGTAATCCTAACAACCTGGCTTCCGCTCTCGTTAAAATCGGTTACGGTCTCGCGGGAAAAGGTAAGAAGAAGAAAGAAGATAGGAGACCTCAGTTAGAGGCGGTAAAAGCAATGGGAATATTCGACCCCACATCAGCGGTGTCTTTGGCAATTTCCTCTTACCATCCGGGGTATATGGGAGGAGACGTGGATAAACGTACCTTACAAAGAGTTATGAGATGGGACATGTGGAGTCCATGGGCAAAGTATTATGAACTGCATTCTACTCATCCTTTAATTGCCAATAGGTTGCTTGCTTTAAGCAAGCAATCTGAAACTAAAGGGAGAGTTCCTTATATACTTTTCAACGAAAAGCGTCCTGAAAGTTACTGGGATGATTTCTTTCTCGATTTCATAATTGTATTATTACCTATGATTGCTATTGCCCTAAGCGCCGTTCTCTTTTTTATAAAACAAGATTTTTTATACCTTGAATTAGGTGTTTTTTTATTGGGGGGGACTTATCTCCTGAGAACTTTTTTTTCTTATAACTTTTCTTTCTTCCCCGGGATGAAAATTTCTTCTCTTTTGAAGAAAGTTAAAGTTTCCGGAGTCCGTCCTGTCCCCTGCACTGTAAAAGGTAAAATTATAGGTAGAGGTGTACCGGGACTCATCTGGAGTGAGGATTTTGTTCTTCAAGATGATACAGGTATAATATTCTTAGATTACAGACAACCGCTTGGCGTTTGGAACTTCTTATTCGGTTTACTGAGAGCAAAGCGATATAAGGGTGAAGAGGTAGAAATTACAGGCTGGTATCGTCGTTCACCGACTCCTTATATAGAGATAAAAAGCATGAAAACTTCGGCGGGTAAAAGCAACTGTTATGTCTTTCACGTAAAAATCGCTTTTGGAATAATACTAACACTTCTCGGCGGAGTTCTTCTTATTTTACATTAAGAAGATTTCGCTGGTTTAGACTGTTACGATTACTGCTTCAGCTTCTTTTTAAGTTTACCTGAGAATAGATACTTTATTTGTTACCGCTTCTCTTCCCGCTTCAACACGGATAAAGTATATACCCGAAGGTAAAGGTTTATTGGTGTTTCCTCTTTTATTCCAGTTTACCGTATAAACTCCGGCTTCTTTTATTCCGTTTGCCAGGGTTTTGACTTCTTTTCCCAAAAGATCATAAACTTTTAAGGAAAACATGGAGGTTGTTGGGATCTCATATGTTACTTTGATGTTTGGGATATAAGCTTTTTCAAGAGAGAGCCTTAGTTTGTCACCCGAAGTAAATCCTGTTTGGTCGATCCCGGAGGACGGTTCCCAACCGGCGAGGCGCGACATCATCCACCAGAGGGCTTTGCCCTTATGCTCACAGTTTAAGTTGGAGGTATGAGCGCTTTCGTTTACATTGTACTGGTCGTGCTCACGAGGGAAGACATTTCCTTCATACGAAGAAGTATCCATATCGCTGTCGTACCAGCAATCGATATCTCCAAAGTCAAAAAGGACTTTGTCGTTGTCCCGACAGTATTGCCTGATTTGTTCATTTCTGAGATATCTATTATATCCGTTCGCGTCTGATGTATATGTGTGATGCCCGTGCCATGACTGAGCATTACCTGTCATATATATAAAAGTGACGTTAGGGAATTCGGTTTCAAGTTGTGATATGGAATCGAGATATGCTTGAATTGCTTCTTCAGAATAGCTATTTGGCTGTGTGCACCAGGACCACATCGAATAATTAATGGACGGGTTATTGTTTAGAACATTCCTCGTGAAATCCATTCCGGCTCCTGTTTGCCAGTATTCATCGGGTGTTATATAGTCGTCAAATTCCTGTCCGTCGAATATACAAAAAGCTCCATTTTCATTCGGTAGAGAACTCACCGCTCTGGCAAAATTATAGCTGGTATCGGAAGATTCTATCATTCCGAGTCCCGAGGTTAATTGTCCGCCGTGGGATGTATGGGCATAATGCAATCTACAATTTGCCTGAACCGAATCGATCCACTCGGCAGGTATCTGTGGGAGATTAACACATGTATGATCGATTATTAATCCTTGAGAAAGACCTGTAGAAGAGAAAACAAAAAAAGCAAATACAGAAAAAATAATATAACTCAACTTTTGACATTTTAAAAACATGTATGTCCTCCTTTTTTTATTGATTATACTGAATATTATGTATTATGTTAAGAATATAAAAGATTTTCCGCGGGACTAAAAAAGTATTTCGTGAAAAAATTATACCGCTCCTTTTCTTTTAGCGAGAATTATAGCGGCTATAGCTAAAACGATTATTAATCCCAAACCTGTATAGGTCGTCCAGATTGGATAACCTCCGTACCCATTTTTTATCAGCTTTACAAACTGGAAAACCAGGGAGGTTCCAAGAAAAGCAGGTGTAAGAAATTTTATAAATATATCCCACCATATACCTATCTTCATTTCCGAGACCTGATTAATATAATTTCTTGCTTTTTTTGCTCCAAGTACGTAGCCTATAACTATGCATTCAAGAAAACCAACCACAGTAATCCCGTAATTGGTAATGAAATGGTCTGCTATGTCAATCCAATAAAGTCCTGCCCTGGTAGTAAAAGGCAATCCCACCAGAAAACCAAATACACAAACAATAGGTAAAACGTATTTTTTCTTTACTCCCCATTTATCCACAATGCTTTCTACCACAGGTTCGGTCATAGAAAAAGCCGAGTCGATGCCTAGCGTCAGAAGAAGTAAAAAGAAAAGAGCGGCAAAAAAACGTGCCGCGACAGGCAGTAAACTAATCGCCATGGGATAAGTGACAAAGACGAGTCCAATTCCCGAGGTTGTAACATCCTTAACCGAAACGCCAAGCGTTTGTGCCAGATATCCAAGCGTGGAAAAAACGGCAAATCCGGCGACAAAAGAAGTTAAGCAGTTGGCTATGCTTGTAAGAAAAGCATTTACGGTAATATCCGATTTCTCATGCAAATAACTCGCGTAAACAATCAGAGTTCCCATTGCAAGAGATAGCGTGAAAAATATCTGTCCGTACGCTGCAAGCCATACCTGTGGTTTTAGCAAAGCCGAGAAGTCGGGAGTCAAATAAAATTTAATACCCTCCATTGCTCCGGGAAGAGTAAGCCCCCTTATGACCATAATAATAATTATAAGCCAGGGAATTATAACGGTAAAATAGACAATTTTTCCTAATGTTTCTATACCCTTAAACAGACTCAAATAAATAAACAGCCATACAAGAGCCAACCCACCTATTATAGGAAGTCTGATGCCGCCAAAAGCAGAAGGAGATTCTGACAGCCGCAGTATATCGTTGTTAAAAAATGAACTTACGGATTCGGCTGTATTGCCCCAACCCAGTTTAAAAGAGTGAAAAAGATAATTCACGCTCCATCCCATAATAGTAGCATAATATGTTGACAAAATAAATATAAGTAATATGGCAAACCATCCCGCCCACTCGGCTCTGTGCCATATTTTTTTAAAAGCAATCGGCGGGGCGCTCTGTGTAAAATGCCCAACGTAATACTCCAGAATCATAAGTGGGATTCCGGCAGTTATTAGAGCTATAAGATAAGGTATTAGAAATGCCCCTCCTCCGTTTTCGTAAGTTATGTACGGGAATCTCCATACATTACCGAGACCTATCGCCGAACCAATAACGGCAAAAAGGAAAGAAGACCTCGAACTCCACCTTTCTCTTGTTTTTTTTATTGTTACCTCCTCGATTCGTGTATATTAAGCAGGTCAGAGAGAAGAGCGTAACCGGTTTCTTTCTTACCGGCGCCCGGACCCGAAATCATTACGTTACCCAAAACATCCGTGGTAAAATTTATCGCGTTTATTGAACCGGTAATCTTAGAAAGGGGGTCCTGGTCGCTTAAAATTTCCGGAGCAACGGAAGCGACTATCCCTTTTTCGGTCTTTTTTGCCGTAGCTATAAGCTTCCAGTGTTTACGTTCCTTTAGTGCTTTTATTATATCCGTTTCCGATACAGTTTCGATCCCTTTTATAGGTACTTCTTCAAATTTAAGATTGCCGCCCATAAGAACGTTCACGGCTATAACTATTTTCGCGGCAGCGTCCCAACCTTTTGTGTCTGCGTCGGATTGTTCTTCTGCTATACCTTTCTTTTTTGCTCTTTTCAGAGCTTCCTCATAAGAAAGACCTATTTCCATTTTGGTTAGAATATAATTCGCGGTCCCGTTCATTATTCCTCTGATTTCTTTTATCTCGATACCTTTGCAATTAGACTCGACGAAACTCAATACGGGAGTGCCGGAAAGAATAGTTCCTTCGAAACGCAGAAGAACGCCATTCTGCGCGGCAAGTTCTTTTAGTTCTCTGTAAGCAAGAACCAGGGGCCCTTTATTTGTTGTGACTACATTTCTTTTACATTTTAGCGCGGTTCTAATTAAAGATAAACCGGGTTCTCCTGTTTTTATATCGGTTGGAGTTGCTTCTACGATCGTATCCGCATCCCCATCTTTTATCGTTTTTTCTGAATCCCAACCTTTCATTCCTACGGGATAATTTTTGATATTGTTTTCTTTCCCCAGAAAAGATAATATCTCTTTTATATTAATTCCTTTTTCGGAAAAAACCGAACCAACAACAGGGTCGGAAATAGCTGTAACTAAAGGCGTAAAACCGTACGCTTTTGAAAGAAAATCTTGTTTTTCAATAAGTAATTCTAATAAACCTCTATTTACAGTACCCAACCCGATAAGAGCCAATTTCATTTGTATCTCCTTTTATTTCTTATTTCCGAATAAATATAGAGAAATTTTTATTGTTGTCAAGGGAAAACACCACTCCCCTTATTCAACCACGAAACACACTAAAGACACGAAATATTTATTATGTATTTTAATACACACCTCGCCCCACCATAGAGGAACAACGAATTACACAAATAGCACGAATATAAAAAAACAGAATTAATTTATTTGTGTTATTTGTTGTTAAAAGATGGGTGGTGTGGGTTTTTGTTTTGACTCGAAATACGGAACTCAAAACGTGAGACTTTTATTAATCACGAAGAACGTAGAGAAAAATATATATTGTTTAAAATCTAACTCCCAATCAAATAATTGGATGCAGATGAATGCAGATTTTTAGGAATTTTTTTAAGCCCAGCCCACAACCAAACTTTTCTCACACAAAGACACAGAGATCACAAAGAAAAAAAATATTGTTGTTATTATTTTAGTTGGTTCGTTGGATTGTGGGATCGTTGGCTCGGACTCTTTTTAAACCACCTAACATCCTAACCATCCAATTACCTAACTCTTAAGTTTTCTGTGTGCTTTGTGGTGAAATTAGCTAAAGAACTGGTCTACTTTTTCTATCGCTTCTTCCGGGGAATCGGCTTCTTCAAAAGGAAGGGGTATTTTGCATTTTATTCCTATTATTTTCTTTCGGTATATATTGCCAAAAGCGATTTCACTTTGTGTGCCCACAGAACCGTCGATTGCTATCAATATATCCGCGCTCCCGGCTATGATTACGTTTCGAGCGTGGCTCATTCCTGTTACTATCGGAACGTCTACCCATTTATTAGCAGAGGCTCCGGAATTGCCGGGTAGTATTCCAATAACCAATCCTCCTTTTTCCTTTGCTCCTCTTGAAACTGCTTCCATCACTCCTCCCAATCCACCTGTTATAAGAACGTACTTTCTTTCTCCGATTAAGTTTCCCATTCTGCGGCTAAGATCGTAAATATCTTTTGAGATTTTAGCTCCGCCGATAACTCCGACTACTTTCATCTTATCACAGCTATTTTTCCATAATACGGTTTGGCGTCACCCGCTTTTATAGAGTAGTAATAAATTCCGTTAGAAACTTTTCTCCCTTTTCTGTCTCTTCCGTCCCATTCCACATAATTTGCCCCATATCTGGCAACGCCCGGTTGAAGTTCTTTCACTAATCTCCCTGCTATTGTGAATATTTTTATCTCCACCGATACTTCTTCTGAAAGATGATATACTATCACGGTTTTGTCCTTCATTGGGTTCGGATAATTGTGAACATTCCAGAGTAATTCTTCTCCTCCTATCCTGAAAGATGTCTCGGAAATAGCTATATTTCCGGCGTTATCTCTCGCTAACACTTTAAAATTTACGGAATCGTTTAAAGCCGGAACAGCATAAGAAAAAGTAACTTCTCCAGTAGTTGAACTGCCTGTTATATATGAAAATCTATCGGCCAAAAAATATTCATCTATATCATTGACGATGACCTGAATATTTGTCTTTTTTCTTAAATCAATTCCGCTGCTGTCCCTAACAACGAGAATGATTTCTCCCTTAGGAGGTATTAAATCTCCTTTTTCTATAACTCTGTTTTCTATTCTGAATTCTACAGAAGGCGGAATCGAATCTTCGGGAAGTGAACCTTCGGTAAAATATATAAGGGAAGAATTATACGATTCTTTTTCTCCTTTAGAATAGATGCGGATCTTACCCGAATCAGACTCTATATCGTAAGGGATGTTTATTTCTACCGTAAATGAATCACTTACTACAGGAGCGCTTCCTCTGAATAAAGTTTTTCCTTCTTTTGTTATTGGTACTGCAATAAAATCATCGGTCCCTTCTGTTGCGTCCAAAATGGTATCATAGCTCGCCTCTGTTATAACACAGAAAATTTTATCGGCTGAATTACGAACATCTCCTTTTATTTCCAAACGGGTTCCACCTAAAACGGTATCGGGTAACGTAATATTAAGGGGGACAGAATCAATAAGTATAGAAGTAGCGGGATCTCCGAAAAAGGTATAGGTCTTTTCCCCTCCGGCTTCTTTTGCGAGAAGAAAAGCGTCACCTCCGGTCTTTACCGAATCGTTAAAAAGATTTTGTATCAACCTGCGTCCCAGAGTGCTATTAGTAAAGTAGTCGCTTGCTCTACCCGCGGCGATTGAAACGATGGTCCCTCCGTCTTTATAAAGATTCAAAGAACTGCCAATACAATCTTCATCTGGTCTTTCGAAATAGCCGACGTCACAGGAGCCAAAATAGTAAAAGGGGGTTTTTCTCCAATTAGATAATGCATTGATGTTTTCACTCTGAAAAACGGATTCATGCGCAATTTCTCTTAAATTACCATGTCCAAGATACAATCCAATAAGAGCTCCATCGTTCATTGCTTCCATATGGGCTTGCCTGGCGCCGGGTTTTGTGCCGGATGTATTGTTCGGAGGATCCCACGGATATTCCATTAGATAAATTTTGTCTCTGTATAGCCAGTTAGGTAAAAGATTAGAGAATGTTTCCATATAATCAGTATGAGCTTTTTCAGTTCTACATGTAGTGGGAGGGGCGAAGGCGTCATCAGCCATAAGTATTGCTTTAGCCCGCCAATTGCCTGTACTCTTTTCGTAGTCTATCAATTTGTTTACCCATTCAATTCCTTCCGATATATTGGAAACGGTTACTCTTCCGATTGGTATATCTGGAGCAGAATTCCCATCTTCGTTGAAATCCACATACCAGCTATCTAAAGAAGGATTCGATGTAAGGTAACCACTGGTCGCATAAATGGTTATACCTTTAGTATGAACTGGAATAAATGAAGTTTTTCCAATTCCGGTTAAATTTTTATCGTCATAACTGCCGTCTCCGAATAATAGTACATAACTAACAGGAAGATTCCAGTTTTCTTGTGTCCAGTACAAAAATCTCTTTATGGCGGAAGGATCTTTTACGCCATAGGAAAAATTATTGTAAATATCATCTATTTTTATAACCCTGGTCGAAGGAGAGGTAATACCTCTAAGGTGAATCTCTCTCCAGTTTTTTAATGTCGAAGCCGGAGATATAAATTGATTGTCGGTTATTACAATCCAATCGGCTCCGCCCTGAAGTAAATTTGTAGGATCTGCTAAAGAGATGTTTTCGATAGTATATGGGAAAGACTGTAATAAGATTTTTCTTGAATCAGTTGAAAAATCAGCGTTATCATTACTGAAAGAATGAGAGATTAAAGAAGGATTTTTAGAGTTACTTATGTTTATAATATAAGGATTGCTTGAAAATCCTTCTGCTGTATAATTTCTTACTGAAGATTGATTCTGCGTTACCAACAATTTGTTTTCATTTGCTATTAATCTTCTTTCATATATTATCTCTATATAATCCATTATGACCGATTCTTCAGGAGTTTCCAGTGTAACAACTAAATCATTTGAACCTGAGTTAAGAGTATTGATTGTATCGGTGAAGACCGTTCTATTAGTTGCGGGGTTTCCCTGGTAAGCAACTGTTTTTGAAACACTCTGTCCGTTTAAAGAAACATTTATACCATAATCTCCAGGGGTCTTGGGATAAAATGCTACCCTGATGATTGCCCGGTCATTGTAATTGTTTAAAATATTAAAAGATGTTTGCAGATAATTATCAGAAGTGCCACCTGTCGTATTCAGTTCTTCCCATCCCCATGCAAGTCCGCTTTTTAAAGGATTGTTTAACTCTTCTTCAAGATGTATTGTATCGGTGAAATGATTAATCTGCTCCCCTCCGGACTGTGAGATTTGTTGCATCTCCAGCGGGCTTTCACCGCTAAAACGCAGCCAGTAAACATTTGTATCTGTGTAAGGATGAAAATAAAAGAATTTGCTATCAGTAAATTTATTCCTTCCCCAACCGGAAAGGGAATGAGCATGGAAAATAATTCTTTCCCCTTCTTCGAAAACGCCATTGCCGTTGCTTTCATATATTGCGGGTAATACACCCGGAAGAGTATCCATAATTTTCATGCTGTCCAAACTCCATTCCATTATTTTATTATACCCGCCAAGAATTTCTATTTCTTCAGGATCAATCGATAAAGGATCTATTCCTATATCGTTTAAATCTTCAGGGATAATCTCATACAACCCTTCCCTTGTGGTTTTTATTTTAGCGTATAAAAATGCTTCCTGACGTAAACTGCGAACAGCTGAGGTTCTTATTTTTTCTCCTCTAATTTCATTCAAGAAAATTTGAGAAATTCTTCTCTGGTAACCACTTGGTCGTATCCATTTGCCGCCTCTAAAATATATTTTAATCAAAATCGAATTTCTAACCTTTACGCTTTTCCCATCGAAAGAAAATGGGTTTATCGTTATTGTGGTATTACCGTGAGGGGAAGGATTGTTTTTTCTTAACGTTACAGGAAGAGGAGTATAACTTGAAGGATTTTGTCCTGTCTGTTTTTCTCCATAAAATTGAATCATCGTTGGGATTCCTCTCTCGGTGTGTGTGCTTAAAACTTGATACCATAATTCAACCTTTCCATCTACAGGAGTCAATATGCTTTTTTTAACTGAAGCCAATGCCGGGGACCCTTTTTCTTCGGGAAATACTCCGCCATCTTTTAAATTATATTGAATCTTATTTCCAATTTTATCTTTACTATATTCGGCAGTATATTTGAAAGTAAGAGAATCCGGGGTGTCGGAAAGAACCGTAACTAAAGAAAGCAAATAAATTAAGATCATATTTCTTCTGCTTCGTCGATTAACATTACCGGTATATCATCTTTAATAGGATAGGCAAGTTTGCATTCGTTGCATATTAATTTGTTGTTATCTTTATCAAATTTTAGAGAACCTTTACACTTTGGACAAACAAGAATATCTAACAATTTTTTATCTATCATTATATTAGCCTCCTGGTTTTAAATACGATAATAAAAATAACTAATTTTAAACTTTGTGCAACCTGTATCATTAAATTCTCCTTTTAATTATGTCTTGAGTCGTGCGTCGAGAGCCTTGTGTCAAAAAAATAAAGAACTATAGTTTCTATATGTGAGAAAGAATCTGACGGCTTACAGCTCTCGGCTAATGGCAATTAAAAACAACAAAAAAATCTCTGTGGTCTTTGTGAGCTTTGTGGTTCAAAATGGGGGGTGGGGTGTTCCCTTGACTTTTGTTTTTCTTCTTGTAAACTCAAAACAAATTCAAGAGTATTAAGGAGATAGGATGTTTAATGGATAATCTTATATTATGGTTTGGTTTTATTGCTGCTTTTATAGTTGTGATTTCCATGGCGAAGAAAAGTTTATGGCTTTCGTTAACGCTTGGGGCTTTTATTTTAGGTTTTTTGAGCCTTCCTTTTGGAAAAGTCTTTATAATCTTTTTCGAAACCCTGACAGATCCGTCGATTATATTACTCGCTGTATCGGTTGCGGTTATACCTTTAATTGGTGGTGTGATGAAGGAATCTCATTTGATGGAATCCCTTGTGCAGAATTTACGTATTGGGAAAAAGGGTATTCTTATGGCGGGACCAGCGGTATTCGGGATGCTGCCTATACCCGGTGGAGCTCTTCTTTCAGCCCCTCTTGTTGAAAGAGCCGGTGAAGACGTGAAAGATCCTTTGAAAACGCAAATGAATGTCTGGTTCAGGCACCTGTTAATGTTTGTTTATCCTCTCGGAGAGTTACTGCCAACCACAAAGATTGCTAATATTAATCTTTATAAAGAAATTATATATATGATTCCTTTTCTCGTATTTTCTTTCGTTTTGGGATATATTTTTTTGGCGAGAGAAATACAGGGCACTATTGAGTATAAAAGTAAATTTGACCTAAAGGGATTGTTTATCCCTTTAGGTATAATATTGCTTGCGCCGCTATTCCATTTTTTCTTTCTGAGATTTTTCACTCTTTCCGAGATCCCTCTCTTTATTGGAGTTTCTTTAAGTCTGTTCTTCGCTCTATATGTTTCCAGGTTACGGTTAAAAGATACTATTGCGGTAGCAAAAGAGATGAAAATCTGGATTTTCCCGCTGATAATATTCGGTATGTTTCTTTTTTTAAACATTTTTAAAGCTTCAAAAATGTCTTCACTGATTGCTGAAATTGCTATGTCTAAAACCTTGCTTCTGGTGGTAGTAGGAGCAGTCCTCGCATTCGTGACGGGAAGAGTGCAAGTACCAGTTTCCATAATTGTTCCTATTTACTTCGCGAAATACTCGGTTGACTCTATTCCCGGATTAGCTTTTGCGGTAATGTTTTTTTCGGTTTATATGGGATATATCCTTTCTCCTGTTCATCCGTGTGTATCCGTTTCGCTTGAATACTTTAAAACAACTTTTACTCAATATTCTAAAAGTATGATTGTTCCGGTTTTTCTTTCCCTGATTTTCGCCACAATTGTTGCTATATTTATTCTGTAGGGTAGCAAAGAAGCAACCATAAATATAGCAGTTAGATCTTTAGACTACCCAACGGCCCAACGGTTTCAAAAACATGTATTATCTTCTTAATTTCAGAGAAGACAATAAATTACAAAAATCAAAGTAATCCTTTAATAATATTTGAAGCTTACTTTACAATCTCTTGTAATTTATCTGTATTTTATTATAATTAAAAAAATTTTGAATAAAAGCCAAATAAAGGATTAATACTTATGGATGATTCGATTTTAATAGAAAAAATTAAAAAAGGCGATATGGAAGCTTACGAAAAGCTGGTTAAAAAATATATGAAAAAAGCGTATAATGTAGCGCTTTATTATACAAAAAATCCAACCGATGCCTGGGACATTTCTCAACAGGGATTTATAAATGCATGGCAAGGAATAAAAAAGTTTGACATGAAAAGACCTTTTTTCCCCTGGCTTTACGCGATAATCAAAAACGAAGCATTGAGCAGTTTCAAGCAAGAAAGAAAAGAGGATGAGAAAAAAAACGATTTGCCACTTAAGAGCATCGATTCTCCGGAAGAAAGCTTAATTAAAAAGGAGAAAGTAAAGAGATTACAGGAAGCTCTTTTAAAATTAGATAAGGAAAAACAGGAAATTATATATCTCAGGCATTACGCGGAAATGAGTTACAAAGAAATATCAGAAGCTCTCGATTTGCCCGAAGGTACAATAATGTCAAGGCTCTACTACGCCAGAAAAACTTTGCTTAAGGAGTATATGGAAGATGAATAGAGAAGAAGAACTAAAAAATAAATATTTCGAAGAAGATTTATCGGCAGAGGAAAAAGAAGAACTTGCACGGCTAATAAAAAAGAATAAAAAAACCGCAAAAGAACTAAAAGATATGGATAAGTTAAAGGAGGTGATAGAAATGCTCGAACCGGTCAATCCCGAAAAAGATTGGGAGGAATATTGGAGTTCTCTCTACAATAGACTTGAAAGGGGAATAGGATGGATCGTATTCGGGGTAGGAGCTATTTTAACCCTGACCTTTTTAGGGTTTCAGTTTATAAAAGAGGTAATCCGGGACCCGCAGATTGCTCTATACGCAAAAGTTGGGCTTATTTCATTAATATTGGGTCTCGCTATTCTTTTTGTTTCAGTTCTAAGAGAAAGAATAACCCTGTCAAAAACCGATAAATATTCTAAGGAGGTTAAGAGATGATAATTTCTACTATTAACGAAATCGCGGGAAAAGAAATAACTGAAGTTTTGGGGTTGGTGAGGGGAAATACAATTCGCGCCAGGCACGTAGGCAAAGATATTATGGCCGGATTTAAAAACATAGTCGGTGGAGAAATCACAGATTACACAAAGATGATGGCAGAATCGAGAGAACAGGCATTGGACAGAATGATGGCGGAAGCGAGAAGCCTCGGAGCAGATGCCGTAGTCGGAATACGTTTCACGACTTCTTCCGTTATGCAGGGCGCGGCAGAACTCATGGCATACGGAACCGCGGTAAGACTGAGAGACAAAGGAGAATAGAAAAGCAATCAGGAGCCAGAAAGGTTGTTGAATAGTTGAATAGGAAAAGCAATAAAAAGTTTCGTATATTTAGTGTGTTTCCTGGTCTAATAATTTTTTCTCTTTGTGTTCTCTGTGCCTTTGTGTGAGATATTGTTTTTTGTTTGTGGGGAGAGCTTAAGATTTTTCCCTTGACTATTTCCTCGATTTGCCCTATTCTTCCTATTGAGGGGACCTGAATTAATGCAGAAGGAAACGGATAAAAAAAGTTTCGATAAGCCTTCTCTTGAGGAGCATATATATGAAGGCAAATGGGGTATTGTTGTATTCGTTCTCGGTTTAGTGTTGCTCTGGAGTGGGTACTGGCTCGCGGGTTTTCTGCCTCAGAAATTCAGTGCGGCAACATTCGCAAAATTATTTTCCTATATAGGAATTTTAACAGGTACCGGAGTATTTTCGGTCGGATATTTTTCTTACCCCAGAATACACAACTTGAAGGTATTTCTTGCCGCTCATGTAACCGGCTTATCCGTTCTTGCTTTTTGTTTTTTTAGTCCCGCCGGAATTTTTTCTCTTCCGGCATCGGGGAACTTTGTTCCCGGCATTTACTTATTTATGATTATAGGCATTCTAACCAGTACATTGTTGCCTACATTTTTGAAGTACAGATGGACTAAACGAATTACTGTTTCGATTCTCATTGTAGAAGCAGTATTTCTTTTTCTTTTTTGGAAAACACCTTTTAAAATGATTTCTCTCGAGGCTTTGCGCAATAACGATTTGCGTGTATGGTTGAATCTTATTCCCGGTTTATTGGTATTCTCGACTCTAATCATTTCTGTCTTTGTGTTAAAGAATCAGTTCTTTTTGGGTGGGGTTATGGGAGGGATGGTTGTTTTTTTCGGAGGAGGATGGTATTTCGGTAATTTTAGAGCCGAATTACTGCTTTTTGATTCCTACATATTCGCGGTGGCTCCGCTTTTTCTCGCTATCGGTCTTTTTGTGCACTGGCTGGCAAGAATGGAACACAGAGCTTCTTACGACCCATTGCTCCGCGTGTATAACCGCAGCTACTGTGAGCGCATTTTAAACGAACAAACGAAAGTAAACACAGAACCTCCTTTCGGTATAGCTATGGTAGATATCGACCACTTTAAAAAAATTAATGATAAGTACGGACATAGGGCAGGCGATGAAGTTCTTATTCAATTGGTCAAAGTGCTGTCGAACGAAGTGGTTCCGGACGGTATTGTTTGCCGTTACGGTGGGGAGGAATTTGTCATATTTTTTCCTCATCAGAGCACGACAAAGGTCAAAATGATGATGGAGTTAATTAGAAAAAAAATAGCAAAGACCTCTATTAGAGCAGGTAAAAAAACAGTAAAAATAAATGTTTCTGTTGGAATTTCACATCGCCATGGCAAAGCACAAACATTACAAAAAGTTTTCAGAATGGCCGATAAGGCTCTTTATAGAGCTAAAAAAGAAGGAAGAAATCAGGTTAAATTTAGTAGAACCGAATGATTATATAACGCAGGTTATATAAGTCCAAAGTCCTATGTCCAATGTTCAAAGTCATAAACAACTTCCGACCCCGAAAAACAATTATTTTTTTTCAAAGAATCTCTGCAGATAGGCTTCCGCGAGACCTCTATATTTTCCCCAAAGCTTTTTACTGTTTAAATCAAAGTCTTTATTGATTCCGTAGTTTTCTTTCATGATTTTTTCACTCAGGCAGTCCACATAAAAAGCGTTATAGTCTCTTTTCTGGAAAATGTTATAAAGATTTACGGAATAATTACCTATTCCTTTAATATCCTTTATATCTAATTTATTATAATTCTTTTTAAGTTCCAGAATATAAGCGGTTTTATATCCGAGTTTTAATTTTTTAAGTTTTCCTTCCGAATAATTTTTCGGCTTAAAATTAAGCGTCCTGTAAACCTTTCTCATCTGTGTTCTATAATTTCTATAAGAATTATTCTGTGAGACCATAGCCCCGACCAATGCTTCGAAATCCGAAAAAGCCGAAACAACGCGCGTTTGTTTTATTTTCGGAAGATATTCTTTTAAAACTTTATCTTTTCTGCAGAGTGAATAAAAATCTTTTAAGTCTTCATCCAGCCCAAGGCAATAGGAAATATGTTTCCTCAATGTTTTCAATTCACCTTTTTCCATGCCGGGGGATATATCTATTGTTAAAGAATCTTTTTGTGCTTTAAAACTAAGGTCGAACATTCGATTATTGAAATAGATTTTTCTTATAGGCGTATCCTCGTAGAAAAAATAAAAAAGCCCGGAATGAAAAATTTTGTAAAAATCATAATCCTTTGTTTTTATTTTTATCTCTGACATATTGTAATGATTATAGTATTGGAAACAATTTTCGCAATAAAAAAACTAATCTAACCACAGAGGACACAGAGAAAAAAGAAACTCACAGAGATCACAGAGAAAAATTTATGTTGTTTAAAAACATCACCTATCCCAAACAAAATAATCTCACACAGAGCCACGGAGAACACAGAGTTTTTTTGCTTTTTCTAACTTTGAATTGTAATTCGATTAGTTGGCTTAGGTTTAAAAGTGGAAACTCAACTCAAATCTTTTACAATTAATTCAATTTTCGATTTTGTTTCGGGAAGGTTTACAGTAATTATTTCCCATATAATACTTAAGTCTATACCAAAGTATTCATGGGTAGTAATATTTCTTAATCCTATCATTCTTTTCCATGGAATGTTTTTATATTCATTCCGAATATCATCAGATATATTTTTTGAAGCTTCCCCTATTATTTCAAGATTTCTTATGACAGCGTCTATAACTAATTCATTTTTCTCGAAATCTTTATATTTGAGATTCTCTATGTATCTTTCTATTTTATTTATGGATTCAAGTATATCTTCTATGACAAGTTTTTGGTTTCTGCCCTTCATGCAAAAACTACTTCTTTTAAAATTTCGTCTTTTAGTTGTGGTTTCAAAGCTTTTACGGTTACCAGATCTACTTTTCTATTTAAAATTTCTTCAAGGAAATCCTTTAGATCAACAAATTCCCAACCTATAGGTTCATAGAACGTTACCAATATATCTACGTCACTTTGTGCGGATTCTTCTCCTCTCGCATAAGAACCAAATACTCCTATTTTCTCTACTTTGTATTTATCGTGTAGTAGAGATTTATTTTCCTTAAGTATTTTTTCTATTGTGTTTTTTGATTCCATTTATACCTCGCTATATTATAATATTAGAAAACTACTTAGTCAAGGTTGATAGGTTATTATTTAAAGGGCTTTTAACATTAAGAGTAATGATAATAATGTTTGGGAACAATTTTCGCAATGAAAAAATTATTTCTCACACAAAAGCACTAAGACACAAAGATTTTTTTATTTTTCCTATTCAACTATTCGACAATTCAACCATTTAACCAATCCGGAGGATTCTTATCTTATTACCAGAATCTTTTCGGTTAAAAGTATTTCTTCGTATTGTAAATTGCAAAAATATACACCCGGGCAGACGTCTTTGATATTCCATTCGATTTTGTATGTGCCGGGGTTCGAAAAATCTTTTTTAGAATTAAAAATTTGTTGTCCCAAAATGTTAAATATAGAAAAATCTACACGCCCTTTCCCCCCCGCTTTTATTATAAACTCTCCTTTATTTCCTAACAGAATAGATGGAAAGGATATGTCGAAAGGCTGTCCGGCGTTGTTCTCTTTAATATAGGAAAAGTTGCCTTCTCCCGGAGTTCTAAGCGTGGTTTCTATAAAATCGCTTATGTTGTTGTCCGTATCCTCGCCATCCGGATATCGCGATAAACTATTTGTATACGCTATATCAGGAGCGGGTAATCCTTCGCCTGTAAATATAAAATTGCCGTTTCCGTATCCCAGCGCGTCGATGGTTATTCCTTTAAATCGTAGTTCGATATTATCCGGGCCGTTTTGTAAATTTACCTTTGTCGTGATAGTATCAGAATTTATAACAGAGCTATCCTGCGCTATAACAAAAAAACCATCAGAAGGTATCAAATAGCCTGTAAGGTCGATATTTTGATAATCTTCACCGTCTGAACCGTTTACTCCCACAACCTCTATTCCCTCCAGGGAAGCTCCGGGGGGTCCGTATAATTCTACAAAACATGCTGTATCCGAACCCGGAGTATCATAACACAATTCATTAATGATTATTCCTTTGTTACCCACGTAATAGGTGTTGGTATCCGAAATTGTAACCGAATCGTCATTGTCTTTTACCCATAGGTAATAAAAAACAGTATCATCTTCTGTCTGCTGCGGAATATTATAAGAAAAGGTATCTCCGCTGATTGCGGCGTGAGTAATAGCAAAATGAGAATCTAAATTATTTATCCCGTAGTAAAGGGAATCAACTGTTATATTGCCGTTGTCTAATATTTCAGCGTAGATGTTTTCTGTTTCGGTTTGTGTAGGATGAGTGGGGGTATGCCAGATTCTTTTTACAAAGGGAGGCGGTTCCGTAATGGTTATAAATTCAGCGTCGTCGATGTAGAAAACAGCGTCCCCATCCCAAACAGAATCAATATCGTATGCTCTTAGAGCGAGGCTTCCGGAATCAGCATTAAAAGGAGTGTTTGTTACCAGCTCAAGCTGCTGCCAATTTGCGCTGTCGGCCGAATAGGAGCCCCAGTCTGAATCTCCTGTATTCCAACAGGCTATCAGCCTGAGCCTGCCGGCAGGCTCATTGTCATAGACCCATACTCTTAGAGTACAGGCTACTCCAGGAGAAATTTCGATAGAGGCGCTTATTAGATCGGCGTCGGTTTGCGATTGTGTGGTAAGAGAATCTTTAAGGCTAAAATTTCCCTCGTGGGATAATCCATCTTCTTTAAAAACAGTAATTCCTGATTTGTGTGTCCAATTATCAGGGGTATTTTCAGTCCAGGACTCGAATCCCGGGTTGAGGATTAAATTGTCCGCTGAGAGAAAAAAAGCGAACAATAAATTGAAAACCGTTAAAATTAATGCCTTTTTCGTAGTTTCCCCCTTTTGTTTTAGTTAACTTACGATAAAAATTATACAGATTATAATTATAATGTCAAGGGAAAAATTCTCACACGGAGACGTAGAGGATTTAATCGTTAGTTCGTTGGATCGGTCAAAGACCTTGGACTGATTTATATGTTCTCTACGGTGATTCTTAAGTCAATTCAAAAAACCCCTTTACTTTTAGAAAAAAAATAGTATCCTAATATATGTAAATAGGGATTTTAAATGAATATTCTTATTGTTGATGATTCAGAAGACCAGTTATTAGTACTTAAATCGATTTTAAGCAAGGAAGGATATAGTAAAATACATCTTGCCGAATCGGCGGTTCGAGCTTTCGAAATTCTTGGCTTAAAAAATAGTAACAAGAAAAAAGATATAGATCTTATCCTGATGGATATAAATATGCCGGATATAAACGGTATAGAAGCCTGCGGTAAAATCAAAAAGGATAAAGAACTAAAAGATATTCCTATTATAATGATCACAGCCCACAGGGAAGAAAGTCATCTGCAGTTGGCTTTTGAGGCGGGAGCCATAGATTATATAACAAAACCGACAAATAAAACCGAGCTTTTAGCCAGAGTTCATTCTGCTTTAAAACTAAAGAGGGAAACAGACAGCAGGAAAGAAAGAGAAAGAGAGATAACGGAGATGGCTGAGCTGCTCGACGAAGCAAATAAGAAATTGACTCGTATGTCATACAGGGATGGTCTAACTGGCGTTCCAAACCGGCGTTATTTTGAGGAGTTTTTTATCGGCGAATGGAAGAATGCCGTAAGGGAAAAAGAATTTATTTCGCTAATAATGTTCGATATCGATTATTTTAAAGCGTATAATGATACATACGGACACTTAAAGGGTGATGATTGTTTGAAAAAAGTCGCCGGTATCTTAAACGATACTTTAAAAAGACCGAAAGATTTTCTTTGTAGATACGGGGGGGAAGAATTTATTGGAGTTCTTCCTAATACTGACAAAAAAGGAGTTCTCGAGGTCGCTAATCGGTTTTTAAGTGAAACAAAAAAATTAAAAATAAAACATGAAAAATCGTCCGTGGAGAAATATGTTACAATAAGCATAGGAGTAGCTACAGTTAAGCCCGATAGAAAAACAAAACCAAATTCATTTATAAGTAAGGTGGATAAGGCGCTATACGCGGCTAAGCAGGCTGGACGCAATTGTGTTAAAGTCGCGAACTAATACAGTAAAAATGGAGGTTTAAATAATGCAAGGTGAAAAAAGCGACGAAAAAATTAAAATTAAAGTTCCCGAGTACGCGATTCAGCTTATTCCGAATTTTCTCGAGAACAAGGAAAAAGATATCAATAAAATTAATGAATCTCTGGAAAAGGGAGATTTTGAAACGATAGAGAGACTAGGACATAGTATGAAAGGGTCCGGTTCTATTTACGGGTTCGATGGTATAACCGAGTTAGGAAAAACGATCGAAATATCCGCGAAAGAAAAAAACGCGGAAGAAATAAAAAACAATGTATCTGAACTTAAAAATTATCTGGGGAGAGTAGAAATCGTAAATGAATAAAAAGGCTCAGGTTGTTTACATCGATGACAATCAAGATATGCTCAAATTAGTGGAAAGAATCCTTTCTGACGCAGGATATGAAGTTATAACAGCAATAAGTCCGACAGAGGGAATAGAAAAAGTAAAAGAAGAAAAGCCCGATGTCGTTCTACTGGATATAAATATGCCTTCCATGGATGGGTATACCGTTTGTTCAAACCTGCAGAAAGATAAAGAAACGGAGTTTATCCCTGTTATTTTCTTGACTGCCTTAGAAAGTGATAAGGATAAGGCAAAAGCATTTTCTGTGGGAGGAGTGGATTATCTGGTGAAACCTATTGAAAAAGAGAAACTCCTTTCTATAATTGATAAACATGTAAAAACCGGAAAACGATGGAAAAAACTTTCCGAACGCCCTTCGGGTATCAGAAAAAACATCAAACCATTAGATTTTAATAGATTTATTAAGTTTTTATCATACAGTTTAAATTTAAACAAAGAAAACAAAAAAAGATTATTTAAGATAACTCCCCGTGATATATATTCTTTCGCTTCCGAGATAAATCTTAGCAATAAAAAAATGGCCGAATATATTAGCGGTTTTCTTGGTTTGCCTTACACTCCGACGATAGAAATCCAGAACGTGCATCTCGGTACGTTTCCCGGAGCATTTTGCAAAAAAAATCTTATTGTCCCCAGAATCGAGCCTTCGGGTGAGGAAGCATTGGTAATAAGCAATCCCTTTGATTGGGATTTGCTGGATTCTCTGGATAGTTTCTGGGACATATCTCCCAATTCGAGATTTCTGGTAAGCGAACCTGAGAATATAGAAAAGCTTTTTAAAGAACCTGAATTTGTGGAGGAGGAAGAATTAAGTAAGAAGCAAGAGTATAAGAGGCAGGAAGCTGAAACTGAGGGGGTAAATGAAAGGTACGTGACTCAGGTGTTCCAAAAAAAAGAAGAAGAAAAACACAAAGTTATAGATGGAGAAGGTGGGCCTGTAATAACTATAACCAATAGTATCCTACAGGAGGCAATTAAAAGCCGGGCGAGTGATATACATATAGAGCCTAAAAAAAATGAATCCGTTATTAGATTCAGAGTCGACGGAGATATGGTCGACCATGTTAATATTAAAGGCAGAACCAGCCAGATGGTCATATCCCGTCTTAAATTATTGGCTGGTCTGGATATTGCTGAGCGCAGAAGACCTCAAGACGGAAGTTTCGCCAGGGAAATAGCCGGTGGTGTCTTTAGTTTTCGTATTGCCACAACTTCTACACCCAACGGTGAGAGTGTTGTTATAAGAATATTAAAACCTTACGCGAAACCAAAGACTCTTCTTGAGTTGGGTATGACGGAAAAACAGTCAGCCGTTCTTGAGAACAGCGGAAATCAGCATCACGGAATGGTTCTTGTGGTGGGTGGAACAGGTTCGGGAAAAACTACGACAGTTTACAGTTTACTTTCGCAAATAGATACGGAAACACGAAGTCTTATGAGTGTGGAAGACCCGGTCGAATACCGCATCCCGTCGGCGAATCAGCAGCAGGTGAACGAAAAAGCTGGTATAGCTTTTGAGGACCTTTTAAAATCGTCTGTCAGGCAGGACCCCGATATTTTATACATGGGAGAGATAAGAGACCCTTATTCGGCTAAAACGGCTGTAGATTTTGCTTCTACAGGACATTTAACTATTTCCACTCTCCATACTTCAAACGCGACTTCCGCTATTTTCCGTCTCGAGAGATTGGACGTTGCAAGATTACAAATGTCCGAAAGTCTCCTCTGTATTGTTGCTCAAAAATTAATAAAAAAACCCTGCCAGTCCTGCAGTAAAATTGTGCATATATCTGACGAGCAGAGAAAACTCTTAGAACCCTTTACGGATGATATTCCGGAAAGAGTTCTCGAGGTGAAGGGATGTCCGAATTGCAATAACACAGGATATTACGGCAGAGAAGGTGTATATGAGGTCTTGAAATTCGATGAAGATATAATCGAAGAAATAAGAAAAGGAACTCCAATTTCGGAAATCCGTCACATTTTTAAAGAAAAAGGTTGTTATCTTTTACCTGACCATGCTATAGAAAAAATAAGAAGTCTTATATTTGCCCCTGAAGATGTTTATAATAAGGTTTTAATTGAAGAATCTTCTGCCAAAAAAACAACGAAAGTTGTTCTCGGCGAAGAGAAGGAAACTATCGAGCAGGAAAAAGCCGTTGAGGTCGAAACTCAGGAAATAGAGGAAAAGGGGAAAATGATTCTTGTGGTGGAAGATGATGTCGATTCACGGAATTTGATATCTCGATACTTAACCAACGCGGGTTATATGGTAACTCTCGCGGAAGACGGAGCCGCCGCTTTGCTCGATTTGGGAAAGAAAGATTTTGACCTTGTAATTTCCGATGTAAATATGCCCAATCTCGATGGTTTTTCTTTAATGAATATTATAAAGCAAAAAGGGATTAAAACACCTGTAATATTCGTGACCTCTCTTTCGGATTCCGAGAATGAAATCGAGGGTCTGAAAAAAGGCGCGGCAGATTACTTGAAAAAACCTGTAAAAAAGGAATTGTTATTACTACGGGTCGGAAAGTTGCTTTCCGTTTAAGTTTTTAGTCTCTTTGTTTATTCTCTAATGAATTATATGAAGAAGCTTTAGTCTTTAAATCCTTGAAATCCAGTCCCCAGAGCCATAGGGAAACCAGTCCCACTACTACTACAAGTAAAAATTGAGAAGCGTAAAGCAGTATGGAATAACTCAATGCTATATTCGGGTCGACATGGAAAATCATCAACCCTTCTTTCGCGAAAAATTGAAAAGTTCCTATAAAACCGGAAGTCGAGGGAATCATAATGCCGAAGGTGAGAACTATCATATCCAGGAAAGCCGCGTGTAGGGGCAGGCGGATTGGGAATGAAAAGAATAAAACGTAAAAAAGTAAACCCGTGATACTCCATATACCAAGAGAAAAAACTGCCGCCAGAAGAAAATTTGAACGGTTTTCCAGAATCTTCAGTCCTTTTATAAAAGCGAAAAGAAATGTTTTAATCTTTTCTTTTATTTTTTCGCCGAATATTGATAATGGTTTTTCGATTATTCTAATAAAAACCGCGGTTTTTTTATCCATTACTACAAGGAGAATAAAGATTAGAGTATTTAAAAGAACAATTACGGCACCTATTTTTTTGAAGTAGCCCGGTACCGGAAAAAAGATTAAAAGGATAGCGGTAAAAAGGGTTAAAATAAAAACATCCATTACTCTTTCTACTATTATTGTGGCAAAAGCCGTGCTCTTACTAATATTTCCTCTCGCGCCTATAAGATATGCTCTTATTACTTCGCCGACCCTGGCGGGTAGCGTGTAATTGCACATGAATCCAATCATTGTCGCGTTAAAAACCATGGATAATGGAAGTTTTTTCAAAGGATTTAAAAGAATTCTCCATCTAATCGCGCGGAGAAGGAAAGCGATTAGTGTAATGAAAATGGCAAGAAAGAAATATAATAAATTCGCGTTTAGTAATGATTCTGTTATTTCTTTCGCGTTAACTTTTTTTAAAGCCAGAAGCAAAAAAATCATCGATATAAAGAAACTAAGGATTAGCCCCAGTTTTTTCTTCATCTATTTTCCCCTTTAATTATTTCAATCGAATTTGAACTTCCGAGAACCGAAGCTCCTGTATTTAAAAGCTTTATAGCCATATCCATGTTTTTTATCCCGCCCGCGGCTTTTATGGGGAGTTTTGTCGTTTTTTTAATAGTTTTTATCTGATTTGTAGTAACTGCTCCATTCGTGCCCGTGCCGGATTTAATATAGTTGGCTCCCGCGCTTTCCGCAATTTTTGTCGCGGTTATTATTTCATATTCAGATAGTACGGGAGCTTCTATAATCACTTTGAGTATTACGTTCGGATGTATGATATTCACGATTTCTTTTATATCATTTTCGATTTTTTTGTATTTTTTACTTTTTAAAAGGGGTATTTGCATTACAAGGTCAATCTCTTCGGCGCCTTCTTTGATGATAAGTTCTGTCTCTTTTTTCCTGATTTCAGTCGATGAAGCCCCGAGAGGAAAGTCACAAACAGAAATTATTTTAACCCCTTTGTTTTTCAGGAGTTCGTTTACAAGTGGTATCCATAAGGAATCGACACAAACTCCTCTAAAGTTATATTTAAGAGCCTCCCTGCATAAATTTTTAATATCTTCTTCAGAAGTGCTGATTTTTAAATTGGTATGATCTATTAAAGAATTGAGGTGATACATTAGTAACTTATAGTTTTGTTCTCAAGGGGAGGGGGTTCTGTATTCTCCACTAAATTTTTCCATTTTGACATTTGATTTTTGAATTTAAGAGACCACAGGGAGCTATTTAAGTATTCCCCTCTTCGATTCAGAAATAAATTTTATAATATGGTCTACGTCTTCATTACCCTGGAATTCACTTTTAAGTTTTTTTACAGCCTGTTTTGTGTTTAGTTTTGAGCGGAATAGTATTCTGAAAGCTTTTTTTATTTCTCCGATTCGTTCCCCTGAGAATCCATTTCTTTTTAATCCACGGGAATTATATGAAACTACTTTAAGAGGTGAGCCGGCAGCCATGGCAAATGGAACTAAATCTTTTATTATGCGCAAACCTCCTCCTATTATTGAATAAGCTCCGATTTTAACCCACTGATGAACCGGAACGAAAGCGGAAATGTAAGCAAAATCCTCGACTTCCACAAAACCTCCGAGAGTCGCTCCGTTTACGAGAAGGACATTGTTTCCTACCCTGCAGTTATGAGCTACGTGTGAATAAGCCATCAAATAATTATTGTTACCAATTTTTGTTTCTGCTTTTTCTCCCACAGGAAGATGGATTGTCGTGAATTCTCTTATTACGTTCGAATTTCCTATGATAATTTTTCCCAGATTGTTATTATGGTTTTTATCCTGCGGAATATCTCCTATTACAGCGTAGGAATGTATTTTATTGTTTTTTCCGATTTCAACGCCATTTTTGATAATAGATCCCTTCGCTATTGTTGTACCGCTTCCTATTACAACAGCTTTTTCTATAAGGCAGCCTGGAGCGATTTGGACGCCTGCCTGGATTTTGGCTTCCGGATGAATCTCTTTTTGCATTAATCCTTTTTTCTTTCTACTATTGCTGCCGCAAAGGAACCTTCAGCCACCATTTGTTCTTCTACATACGATTTTCCTTCTAATTTACAGAAATTACTTCTAAACGCGGTAAGCTTGACTTTGTGCTTTAGAACATCGCCCGGTCGGACGGGATTTCTAAATTTCGCTTTATTAATAGTAGTAAAATAAACATTTGAATCTTTAGGGTTTTTGAACTTGTTTAAAAGTAAAAATCCTCCGGCTTGAACCATCGATTCAAGTATTAAAACTCCCGGCATTATTGGGTCCGAGGGGAAATGTCCCTGAAAAAAAGGTTCGTTGAATGTCACGTTTTTTGTCCCTATAACTTCGTTCTCACTTATTATTTCGACTTTATCGATTAACAGAAAAGGATATCGGTGAGGCATGATTTCAAGTATTTTTTCAATATCGAATATCATTTTAGCTCCTTATTTATTTTTTTTAACAATTGATAATGCAATAAATGACCTCCTCTAAAAACAAAGTATCTTCCTATAGGTATGGGCCTTATGAGATAAAGTTCTCCGAGTAAATCCAGCACCTTGTGTCTTACGGCTTCGTCGGGTAACCGGGCTTTGTTTAAGGTTCCCTTTTCTGTATAAACCAGAGTGTTTTCTTCCGAGGCTCCCAGAGCAAAGCCTTTTTTATTTAATTCTTCTTTCCACGACAGCATTCCGTAGGTTCTGCAGTTTGCTATATCCGGGAAGTTGGAATTTCCGTCAAGAAGATATTCCTGATAGTAAAGCAACGGATGATTATAAGAAATGATATAACGAATTTCAAGGTGATCTGAAGGCGCGCACGAAGCAAAGCAGCCTTTTCCTTCGACAACGATATTTTTTTTAAGGTATCTTTCTTTTTTTTCATGTTTTAATTCTTTTATGCCTGTTTTTTCTATTGCTGTTATAAAAGGATTGGCGCTGCCGTCTAAAGCCGGTATTTCTTCACCTTCGAGATGTATCCGGATGCAATCGATCCTGCAGGCGCAAAGAGCGCTCATAAGATGTTCTATGGTCCTTATTCTCTGACCGTTTTCGACAAGAGTAATTGCCCGGTCGCAGTATTTTACTTTATCCAGTGTTGCCGGTATTTTCTCTCCGTTCTTAATGAATACTATTCCTCCTTTTTCTTCCGGTTGTAAAATTATTTTAGATTTTTTTCCGCTGTGAACTCCTGTTCCTGAAATTTCGATAGCGGCTTTTATTGTTCTTGCCCTCATTTTATAAATCGTTCTATTCTGTTTTTTAGGCCGTTCTTATCCATGTGAATCGATTCTAACAGTTTATCTTCCCTTCCGTGTTCGATAAAGCGGTCGGGGACACCTATCGTTAAAACTTCCTTTTTTAAAGAATTGCTGTTAAGAAGTTCCAGAACCGCGCTTCCGAAGCCTCCTGCTATCACGTTTGTCTCCACGGTTATAATTTTCTTGCTCTTTTTCGCGAATTTAATGATCGTTTTTTCATCCAGAGGTTTTACGAACTTCGCGTCGATGATTGTTGGATTGAAATCCTTAAGCTCTTTTGCTACTTTGAGAATTGAATATACGATGGGTCCTACAGTTAATATCAATATATCTTTTCCTTTTCTCAAAATTTCAGATTCTCCGATGGGGATAGCTTTAATTTCTTTAGGTTTTTTGACTCCGACGGATTGACCTCTCGGATAACGTATTGCCGACGGGCTATCGGTGTTTAGAAGAGCGGTTTTAAACATTCTCTTTAATTCTATTTCGTTTCTGGGAGCCATTACAACAATATTTGGAATCATCCTCAGGTAAGAAAGGTCAAAAACCCCATGATGTGTAGGTCCGTCCCCCGGAGCGAAACCTGCTCTGTCCAGACAAAAAATTACCGGTAATCTCTGAAGAGCAATATCGTGTATTATCTGATCTAAGGACCTTTGAAGAAAAGTGGAGTATATAGCGCATACCGGACGTAAACCCTCACAGGCAAGTCCGCCGGCGAAGGTTACGGCGTGTTGTTCCGCTATGCCGACGTCGAAAAATCTATCCGGGAATTTTTCTTTGAAAGTTGTAAGCCCTGTACCCTTTGTCATAGCTGCTGTTATCGCGATTATATCTTTATTGTTCCCGGCTTCTTCTACGATTGTTTCTCCGAATACTTTCGAGTATGAGGGAGGGCCTTTCTTTTTTGTTACTTTTCCTGTTTCGTATTCAAAAGGTCCTATTCCGTGAAAAAGAGAAGGATTCTCGCAGGCTGGTTCATAGCCTTTACCTTTTTCGGTTATTATATGAAGTAGTTTAGCTTTTTTTATCTTTTTGACCTTGGAGAGTATCATCGTTAGTTCTTTTATATTATGTCCGTCGATGGGTCCATAGTATGAGATACCCAATTCTTCGAAAAGGATATTAGGGACAATAAGATTCTTTAATCCAATATGTAATTTCTCTGCTGCGTGCGACGCTTTTTTGCTAAGACCTTCGGGTAATTTTTCGAGGAGATTCCAGGTGTCTTCCATTATAAGATTGTAAATTTCGGCTGATTGGAGTCTTGTTAAATATTCTCTGAATCCCCCTACATTTTTTGCTATAGACATTTTATTATCGTTTAGAATAACCAACATATCCTTTTTTAAATATCCTATCTGGTTTAAACCTTCTAAGGCTTCTCCTCCGGTTAGGGCTCCGTCACCTATGATTGCTACTACCTGGTTGTCGAGGGATTTTTTATCTCTTGCAATCGCGAAGCCGAGAGCGGCGGATAGAGAAGTGCTCGCGTGTCCTGTTCCGAACGCGTCGTAGATAGATTCGTCTCTTTTTAAAAACCCGCTTAAACCACCAAATTTACGTATTGTTTCAAAACCTTCTCTTCTGCCGGTTAATAATTTATATCCGTAGCCCTGGTGGGAGACATCCCAGATTATTTTGTCTTTGGGAGGGGAGAACGTTTTTAGAATGGCTATGGTTAATTCGACGACTCCTAGGTTCGGGGCAAGGTGCCCCCCATTTTTTGCAATAGTAGTAATGATTTTTTCTCGCATCTCAGAAGCGAGAAGTTCAAGTTCTTTTATTGATAAATCTTTTAAATCGGAAGGAGAGTTTATTTTGTCGAGCAACATTTAGATACCTACAAAAGCCAGGGCGAAAAGAATTCCAAAGATTAATCCTATTATTACTTCTACCGGTGTATGGCCGATTCTCCCGGGCATATAAGTATTAGCTAATTCTTTTTCCGGTACTGCCTTCGCAATTATTTTTATTAGTTCCGAGTGTCGGCTAATGACTCCTCGGACAACGTATGCCTCTCCCATAATAAATATAGAAAGAAATAAAGCGATTATAAAGAGCGGCGAGGTGAATCCATAATATATCGCTATTAAAGTGGTTAAGGTGATAGTTGCTGCCGAGTGCGCGCTTGGCAAACCGCCTAAGTTTAAAAGGTTTGGAGTGAATTCGAGTTTCTTTCCTATTATCCAGTGATTAAATATTTTTATTAATTGACATGACAATCCGCTTAGATAAGGAAGTAAAAAAAGGCGCAACAAATTTGAATTCATTTTAGTTCTTCCTTGCGATTAAAAAGTTTAATATATTTCCAAATGTTTCATCTTTAGGTTCCAGTATTTTTAGTTGTTTTAAAGCGAGAGAGCTATATTTCTTTGCTATGATTTTCGAAAAATCGGTTCCGTAAATTGAGGGATAAGTAAGTTTATTGTTGTCTTTTCTTACTTCTTTTCCCATTTCTTCTTTTTTCCCTTCTACGTCTAGAATGTCATCCTGTATCTGAAAAGCCATACCCATTAGAAGCCCGCCTTTTCTGGCAGCTAAAATTTGATCTTCTTTTGCTTCCGCGAGTATTGTTCCTATTTCACATGACGCGGAAAAAAAGGAAGCCGTTTTATGAGAATGTATGTATCTTAACAGTTTGGGAGACTTGTTGGATGAATCGAATAGCACATCTTCTGTTTGTCCGCCGATGATTCCTTTATTCCCAATGGTTGTAGTTAGAGTCTTTAAAACCTTTTCTTTTAAAATAGGCTTAAGATGACTATGCGCTATAATGTAAAAAGCATGAGAAAAAAGAGCGTCACCTGCCAGGATGGCAATATCTTCCCCGAATTTTTTATGCGAGCTGGGGAGCCCCCTCCTGTAATCATCATTATCCATCGCGGGGAGGTCGTCGTGTATCAGAGAATAAGCGTGAATTAGTTCAATGGCCGATGAAACAGGCATAATTTCATCAAAATTATGCCCTCCGGAGAGAGAATAGGCTGTAAGCATTAGAATAGGTCGAATTCTTTTCCCTCCGGCGAGTACTGTGTACCGCATTGCTTTGTGTAATAATGGAGGATATTCCTCTTCCGAGGGAAGGTGTTCGTTTAATTTTTCGTCAACTCTCTTCTTCCAATTTTTCAGGTAATTCTCTATATTCATCGGTTTTAAATTTACCTTCACTATCTTTTATTAATTTCTCTATTTTGATTTCAGCATCAGCGAGATAGTCTTTAAGATTACTTAGGATTTCCATGCCTTTTTCGAATAGAGGAAGAGATTCTTCAAGAGAAATCTCTCCTTTTTCCAATTTTTTGACAATATCTTCAAGCTTATTAAGAGATTCTTCAAAATTCATAAATACAACCTATCATAATTATGGCTAAGTGTCAAGGGCAGCCAGAAATTTTTTGCGAATTGCGAATTTCATTTTCTAAATGTTCTACATGTGAGAGAAGAGCTGACGGCTGACCGCCGATGGCAATTAAAAATAACAAGAAAATCTTTGTGTGCTCCGTGCCTCTGTGTGAGAATAATTTGGGGATAGGGGTGGGTTTTGAACAACAATATTTCTCTTTGTGGTCTTTGTGTGCTCCGTGTGAGATTATTTTTTTGGGTAGGGATGGGTTTCTTGCCCTTGACATTTAAGAAAAAGTTTGTAATATAAGTTTAGTTTGTAATAGTTACATTTTTGGAACGGGTACAGTAGAGGAGGTGATATGGAAAAAGAGTATCCTTTAGGCGGTGGGGGTTTAAAATGGACTCATGCTTCGTGGCTTGAGGAGAATTTAGGCGGTAAATTTTCTATTCTTGATGTTCAGCCTGATATACATGATTATATACTTGAGCATATTCCAGGTGCTATTTATTTCAATCCGAATTTATTGAGGGTATCTTATAAGGGTATGCCCGGTGTTTACGTGTCTGGGAAAGTCGCGGAATTGCTTTTCGGGAGAGTTGGGCTTATAGGCGATTATCCGGTTGTGGTTTATACAGGTGTTGGTGGAGTTAGAGGTTGGGGTGATGGTCTTGAGCAGACGATGGTGGCTTATTCTCTCGTGAGATTTGGACATAACAGGGTTTATGTTCTGGATGGCGGTCTGAATAATTGGAAAAAGGAAGGGCGAAAGCTTACTAAAGAATTTCCCGTTGTTACGGAGTCAGATTTTGAGGTTAATGTAAGAAAAGATTATTTGCTTAATTATGAGGATTTTAAGAGGGTTAAAGATGATGAAGGGGTTATTTTACTCGACGCGAGACCGGCAAATGTTTATGAGGGGCAGGGACCCTGGCCCAAACCCGGACATATACCCGGGGCGATAAATCTTCCATGGAAAAGTTTAATGGCTGAAGATAATCCAACTCTTTTAAAAGATGAAGATGAGATTAAGGGTATTTTAGATGAAAAAGGTATAAACCCGGATAAAACCGTAATTTGTTCCTGCGGTACGGGCAGAGAAGCAACAAATGAATTTATTATGTTTAAATTTTTACTTAGGTATCAGAATGTAAGGATTTATGAAGGTTCTTTTACTGAGTGGTCTTCTTATCCTGATAACCCAACGGTAACCGGTAAAAATCCACGGTAAAATTAAGGAGGGTTTTTTAATGGAAGAGACTATTGCTGAAAGGAAGGAAGTTTCTAAGGAGAAAATCATCGCGGTTAGGGCTGAGGTTTATTCGAGAGTTGTAGGTTATTATAGGCCTGTTAACAACTGGAATGAAGGAAAAAGGGAGGAGTTCAAAGAAAGGAATTATTTTTCTTTTAAGGCTGAAGAGGTTGCCGAGTAGTTTATAGGCTTTAGTAGAAAGGGAGGAAAACTTGCTTTTCGAAAAAGTCGAATCGGAAGGTTTAGCTCACAATTCTTATATTTTGGGGCATAATAAAGAAGCGTTTGTAGTCGATCCCCGGCGGGACATCGACGTTTATCTGTTTTTAGCTTCCCGTAAGGGTTATAATATTAAATATATTTTTGAAACTCATCGTAACGAGGATTATGTTGTAGGTTCGAGAGAACTTTCTGAGGTAACCGGCGCGGAAATTTTTCATGCCGATACGGGGTTAGATTATAAGTACGGTTATGAGGTAAATGACGGGCAGGAATGGAAGGTAGGTTCTTATAAAATCGAGGCAATTTTTTCTCCGGGTCACACCAAAGGCAGTATGAGTTATCTTCTTTTTGACGTCAGCGGTTCTCCCTGGATTCTTTTTACGGGGGACGCTCTTTTTGCGGGTGATGTCGGAAGAGTCGATTTGTTTGGTAAAAATAATATGAAAGAAATGGCGGATATGCTTTACGATACTATTTTCCATAAATTCTTTTCGCTCGGTGATGGGGTTATTGTTTGCCCGGCTCACGGTGCCGGTTCTGTATGCGGGGGAGAAATCGCGGATAGACCGTGGACTACTATTGGGCTCGAGAAAAAGTTAAATTCGAAGCTGCAGTTTACTGAAAAAAAAGATTTTATTAATAATATATCAAAAGAATTAGAAAGGCCTTTTTATTTTAAGCAGATGGAAAAATTAAATGTCGAGGGCGCTCCTATATTGGGTTCCCTACCGGTGCCTGTTCCTCTTTCTCCGGATGAATTTTCAAAGGAAAAAGAGGATGCGGTTGTTCTCGATTCCCGGATGGAGTCGAGTTTTGCAGGTTCTCATATCCCCGGTTCTATTTTTATATGGCAAGGAGGAATTCCTAATTTTGCCGGTTGGTTTCTGCCTTATGATAAGAGGATACTTCTTGTTAATAAAACAGATGACCCTTTGTCTGTTATGAAATTATTGATAAGAATAGGTTATGATAATATTACAGGTTATCTTTCCGGTGGAATGTTTAGCTGGAATACTTCAGGTAAAGAAAGCGCGTCGATAGGAACTTTAAAAATTCAGGATTTATGCCGTTTGCTGGATAAGGGAGAGGAGATTGTAATTCTCGATGTCAGGAGTGAAGAGGAAATAAAAGAAAAAGGTAAAATACCCGATGCTTTAAATATTCCTGTTACTCGACTTTACGAAAGAATGGATGAAGTGCCGAAAGAAAAACCTGTTTGTATTTTTTGCGGAAGTGGTCTTCGTTCAATGATGGCAGCCAGTCTTCTTAAGAAAGAAGGGTGGGATAATTTGAAAGTAGCTCTCGGCGGTCTTGCCGGTTGGAATTCGAACACCTGTCCTGTTGATTTGTAAAAGAATATTCTATCTTAAAGTATATTCTTAAAAATATTGTAGTTCGCTTGTATGAGAATAATATAGTAATAGTTGTTGTTTCGTTTTTTAATATATAACTATAACCAATAAAGATAGAATAGATAATAAAAGAGCCAGAAACGATTTTCTTGCAGGAAAAGTTTTTCTTGACATAAACCATGAAAGTAATTATAATAACAATATGTCCGTACAGGCTAGATTTGTTATAGTTAAAAATTCGGGTAAGTATTTACTTAAAGGCGCTCATAAAATTGGGAGGAATACAGTCTTAATGAACCAATGGTTGATATCTTTTACGAGTATATCTTATTTCAAGTAAAGGGGTTGATTGGATGCCGGTATCAAAAGATATATCGAAGGAAATTATAGAAGCAATTCTTAAAGGAAGATCTAAAGAGGCTGTTATTAAAAAACTTCAATCGAGATCTATCAAAGAAGAAAAAATGCCTCCTTCTTTACCAAGAGAAACTTCTCTGACGAAGGAAGACCAGTTAAAGAGGTTAAGGACTTTAGAAAAACAAGGTTTTGAGTTTGATTTTTTGTCTGGGAAAAAAACGATCGATAATCCGGAAATTTTTGAAGGAAATATTGAGAATTATATTGGCTTAGCGCAGATGCCGGTTGGTGTAGTTGGTCCGATTAGAGTGAATGGTATATATTCGCATGGGGATTTTTACATTCCTATGGCAACAACTGAGGGAGCACTTATCGCATCGCATAATAGAGGCGCGAAGGTTATAAATTTATGTGGTGGGGCTAGAGTTATGTGTCTTACTGAAAGAGTTTCCAGAGCGCCTGGATTTATTTTTGATAATTTGATTAAAGCCGGGGAATTTTTAATCTGGGTTGTTGATAATTTCGATAAATTCAAGAATGTTGTCTCTAAAGAAACAAGTCATGGTATTCTTGAAGACGTCAGGGCTACAGTTGAAGGAAATCATGTTTATCTTAATTTTGAGTACAAGACGGGCGATGCTTCGGGGCAAAATATGGTTACGTTCTGTACCGATGTTATTTGTCAGTATATAATGGAAAATTCTCCGACAAAGCCGAAAAAATGGTTTATTGAAAGCAATTTATCAGGCGATAAAAAGGCAACAGCAATGTCTTATCTTTTTGTTAGAGGTAAAAAAGTTACGGCTGAAGTTTTTATACCAAGAAAAATTTGTAAAAGGTTATTGCATGCTGAACCAGAAGATATGGTAGCATATTATAACATGTCTGTTATAGGTGCGGTGCAATCCGGTTCGATTGGGTCGCAGGGGCATTACGCCAATGCGCTTGCTGCGATATTTATAGCCTGTGGGCAGGATGTAGCATGTGTGTCTGAAGCGGCTGTAGGTATTACACGGCTCGATATTACGGATGATGATAAGTTGTACGTAGCGGTTACTCTTCCTAATTTAGTTGTAGGTACTGTGGGAGGAGGAACTTCTCTGCCGACACAGGCTGAGTGTTTAAGTTTAGTAGATTGTCTAGGAAGTGGAAAATCTCAGAAATTTGCTGAAATTTGCACGGCGATAATTCTGGGGGGAGAAATATCTATTATTGGAGCTCTTTCTGCCGGGGATTTTGCTTTAGCGCATAAAAAGTATGGAAGGAAATCCTCGAAGTAAAAAAAATAATAATTTGAATAAGAACACATTTAGTATTATTCGATACGCGAACTGTTGGGAGGATACTGAAGCTTTGTTAAAAGCTTTGGATATCAAAAAAGATGGAGTTTATCTTTCTGTGGTTTCCGGCGGAGATAATACTTTTTCTTTGCTTACAGGTTTTCCTAAAAGAGTTATTGGTGTCGATATTAGTAAAGCTCAGATAGCACTTTTTCATTTGAAAGAAGCGGCTATAAAAAGACTTAGCTATGAAGAAGTGTTGAGATTTTTTGGTGTATATCCCTGTAAAGAAAGAGTGTCGATTTATAAAAGCTTTGCGTCGGAATTACCGTCAGAATCGAGAGATTTCTGGAATAATAATTTAAACAAGATAAAAAACGGGATTATTTTCGAAGGAAAGTTTGAAAAATATTTTAAGATATTCAGAATATATGTTATTCCTTTTATTCATAATAGAAATACTATACAGTCTTTGTTTGTAGATAGAAATAAAGAAGATAGGGAAGAATTCTTTTATGGAAAATGGAATTCTTTTCGGTGGAAATTAATGTTTAGAGTTTTCTTTGGCCGTTTTGTTATGGGACGTTTGGGTAGGGCTCCGGAGTTTTTTGATTATGTTAAAGTTCCCGTCGCGAAGAATATAAAAAATAGAGTCAATAAGGGACTTATAAATATTCCCGCCAAAGAGAATCCATATATCGATTTCATTTTAAATGGTAATTTTAGGCATATTCTTCCTCATTATTTACGTAAGGAGAATTTTGAAAGGGTTAAATCAAATCTTGATAAATTAGTAATTATTCAAGGTTCTGTCGAAGAAGGTTTAAAAAAAGAAAACGCTTTTAACGGTTACAATCTTTCGGATATCTTCGAATATTTAGATTATAATACTTTTGAAGAAATTTACGAAAACCTATTGAAATCAGGAAAAAAGGGATGCAGATTTGTATATTGGAATATGCTCGCCGATAGAAAATGTCCGGCGAGACTACAAAAATCTGTTAAATCCCATGACGAAATAGCTGAGAAACTTCTTGAGAATTCGAAAGCGTTTTTCTATAAGAGATTTATAATCGAGGAAAAATTATAATGGGTTGGGAGACGGAATTAGTAAAAGCTATAATCATTTCTTTATGTTACATTTTATTTTTCGTAACCGCAGAAATGATACATAGAAAAACCCGTTTGAGTGTAGAATTAACCAGAAAACTGGTACACTTTTTAAGCGGTATGCTTGCAATGTTTTTTCCTGTTATTTTTAATTTTAGACTGACAGTTTTTATTCTTTGTTTGCTTTTTGTATTATTGATTTTCGCAGGTAAAAAAAGAGGTCTTATCGAAGGAGTCACGGGGATTGAAAGAGAAACGGAAGGAGAATTTTACTTTCCGATCGCAATATTTCTTCTTTTTGCGCTCGGAAAGAATGTTCCGGTTGTTTACGCAATTTCCGTTGCGGTTATGACAGTTTCGGATCCCATAGCTGCTATTATAGGGAAAGCCTATGGTTATATTAAGTATAGAGTGCAATATCAAGATAAAAGCACTGAAGGTTCAGTGAGCTTTTTCTTTATAACTTTTCTTATTGTACACATACCTCTTCTCTTGTTATCCGATATCAGTAGATTGAATTCCTTGTTGCTGGGGTTCATGGTTGCCCTTCTTGTAACTGCTTTAGAATTAATTTCTCTTAAAGGTAGCGACAATATACTCGTGCCGTTCGGAACTTTTTTCATATTATTTAAGTTATCCGCCAAACCCACAGAAGAAATTATCCTACAGGTCGCGACATTGTCTCTTATTATTATAGTTTCATTTATCCTGGGTTTGAAGATGAAAAAGATAAGTTTTAGTGGACTTATAACTTTAATCCTTGCCAGTTATGCGGCATGGAGTTTGGCTGGATTCGTTTATTACATTCCGATAGTTTTGTTTTTTATCGGATTCGTTTTTATGAATTTAATATTTTATATTGAACCGGCTGAAGAGTCCAGGTCTTTTAGAGTAGGTTCTTTGTTGAGGATTTTTTTAATTCCAATACTTATAGTTTTTGCTGCTAATGTATTTTCACAAGAAAGATTTTTATATATGGCATTTTTATGTTCGGCAGGAGTCCATTTTACATTACTCTGGCGTCACTGGTTTATCGATGGTAGGCTAAAGGTACGTTTAATCGAAAAACATAAAAGCATTTTTGGTAATATTGGTTTTTTATTGTCGGGTATATTTATTTTAATGATACCTCAATTACTGTATAAACCCTATAATAATTTGGGTTTCTCTTTAGTTTTTATATTCGGATGTATCTTGTCCGATATTATATATACGACTATTAGAAGAAAGTTGATCGATAGCCCAAGTTATAATTTGAATAGAAGTTTAAGAAACCTTATTTCTATTTTTATAGTTTTAATCATTTTAGTCCTTCAGTTAAAAGGGGTGTTAAATGTATAAATGTATTTATTTTCTGAACAAATATAAAATAATTACATCTTTTTTGCTGTTAATAATATTCATTTTTTCTATTGTTTCTTTGAAAGGTTTAAAAATTTCCAACAATCTCGATATATGGTTTCCTGAAAACGATCCTCAATTACATGAATACAAAAGTTTTCTCGAAAAATTTGGTAATGATGAGCAAGTTATAATTGCTATGGAATCAAAATATTCTTTTATTACCGAGGAGAATATAAAGCAATTATTAAGAATTGAAGATTCATTGCGCAATGTTCAATATACCGATTTGCCTGTTTCAATAACCTCTCCTTTTTTAGATAAAGAAGCAAAACAGATGCTTATTTCCGAAGATTATCTTTCCACAATGATTATTGTGCCTCTTGTAAAAGATAAAATTATAGAAAAGAAAAGGGGTAAAATAATAAAAAGAATAAAAGAAATAATGGAGAAATCAGCATTTGATTATCATCTGGCGGGTATAACTGTTTTATATAATAGGTTGAATGTGGTAACACAGGAAAATGTTACTCTATTTATTGTTATAGTTTTTGCTTACATTTTTATACTTTCGGGGATTATTTTAAAGGACTGGAGAATCATTTTTCTTTCCATGTTTTGTGTGGTATTTTCGATATTAGTTTTAATGAGTGTTTTTGTTGTACTGGGAGATCCTGTTAACATGATTACTTCTATGCTCCCGGTTCTTATTTTAATATACGGTTTATCCGATATTGTTTATATTGTATTTACTTTAAATCTGGCAGACGACAAAAAGAAAAAACTTTCACATATCGCTGTGCCCTGTTTACTTACTTCTCTCACTACTTTTTTTGGATACCTGTCGCTTGTTTCTTCAAGAATAACATGTGTTAAACAACTTGGTTTTTACGGTGGTGTTGGAGTCTTGATCGAATTTTTCGTAACAATTGCCGTTTTTTCTATTTTCATAGATAAGTTTTCTTTATCAAAGAAGAATTTTTTAACATTTAAAAAGTTGGAAAATATTATAACTAAAATTACAAGCAAGAGAAAAGGAATCGTTTTAACAATTTCTTTAGTATTTTTAAGCGTTTTTGTTTTTGGGATGAAATTTTTGAGGGTAGACACATATTCTATTGGTATGTTAAGAGAAGGTGATATAGTTAGAAAAGATTCGGAATGGATAGAGGAAAATATTGGATTTTATCTTCCGTTAGAGCTTCTTGTGGAGACAAATGAGGAAGATCTGGAAATCGATAAAACTGTTGAATTGTTTCAAGATAGCTTGAAATCTCATTATGGATACAACTCGATTTCTATCAATAATATTACGATGACTAATTTCCTCAGTTATTCTAAGATGTTCGGTGAAGTAGAACAAACTTATGTGATAAGACCTGGTAATGGAAGAAAAACCTTAAGAATCACTGTTTTTATACCCATGGTTAGCGCAAGAGAAGTCGAAAAAATTATAAAGAACCTGATAGATTATTTTGAGCAATTTTCGAAAAAAGAAATAAAAGCATCCGGTTATTTACCTCTTTATGTAAAACTTATTAAATATCTAGAAGACAGTCAATTTTCCTCATTTCCCATTTCTATACTTGTTATCTTTACAGTGATTATATTATTTTTTGGTTTTAAAAGCGGAGTTAAATCATTCTATCCTAATATTTTTCCGGTGATAACGGTATTGGGTATTATGGGTTTGTTTGGAATACCTCTTGATGTAGGAACTATAATTATAACCCCTATTGTAATGGGAATTGTTGTTGATGATACAATACATTATCTTTACGCCAATAAACATGGAGAGAAAAAGGAAGCAATAAAACCTATGTTTATCACTTCTTTCATTCTTTCTACCGGTTTCTTTCTTTTGATCTTTGCGAAGTTAACAACGATAAATTATTTTGGGATTCTCTCTGCAATCGCAATAGTTACAGCTTATTTTTGTGATTCGATAATATTGGGAACTTTTTTAAAGAATCAAAAATAGTTTTTTATCTTTTTAGATAGTTTCTTCATATCAATTTTTGCTCTATGTCTTGGATCTCTTGGTATTTCTTTCATAAATACTGTTTTATCCGGAGATATCTTTCTTTCTTTAAGGGCTTTATCTATTTTTATTGATATGTTTTTATTCTCTTCCCCTTCTACAATTATTAAAAGTCTTTCGTTTTTAACATAGGGTATAATCTTTTGTGTGATTTCCTCTTCATCCATTATATTTTGTATCTCGTAAGGATATATATATATTCCCTTAATGGGAAAAACATCTATTTTTCTTCCCATTAGTATCAGTACATTATCTTTATTTAAATATCCGATGTCCCCCGTCCTAATCCATTCCATTGGAGATTTTGTTTTATCTTTGTATTTTATTAAAATCTCACCAATGTTTTCTTCCATAGGTTCGATTTTTAATTCTAAAGAATTATCTATTTTCCCGACCGGTATTCCTCTTTCCTTTATTCTTAGGAAATCGATACCATTAATAGTTGCTATGGGTTCAATTTCGGTGGATCCGTATAAAATATGAATTTTTTTCGCGAGGTTATACTTTCTTATAAAGCTTTTTTCGATTGTACTGCCTCCTGTATAGATAGAGTCGATTTTTTAAAAAATATCCTTATCTTTTATAGTGGAAAGATGCGAAACACTGAGGAACAGGCGGCTGAGATTTTCTTTATCAATACAGTCTTTTAGTGTTTTTTTATTTATAGGGGTAGAGCCTTTGAAACCTTTTTCAGGTATAATTGTGGTAGTGTGTTTGGATAAACTGTAAAGAACAAGATTGGGGAAAGAGACGAAGTCTACGCTTTTCTCTTTTTTTATGTGCCGAGAGAGTCTATACATTTGGTATTCTAAATCTCCGTAACTCCTCTTTATGGGTTTAGGTATACCACTACTGCCGGTTGAAAAAGTTATTACAGCTATATTTGCCTTTGATATTTGGTTTTTTTCCTCTTTAATTAGTACCCCTTTTTTATTTCTTATTGCAGGTTTGATAAAGATTTTATTTCTATCGATAAATCCAAAAAGCCTTAACAGTATTCTGGTTTTAAAGCTCGAGATAACGAATTTTGTATTCACAGAATTCAAAACTTTTTTAAATAAATTTTTGCCAATCCAGGGTTCTATGAAAATAACACATCCTCCCAGGAGAAATATTGCTATTACGCTTATATACATTTCGATAGAAAAGGGAACCATAAGTAGCACTTTGGTTCCTTTTCCTATTTTATAATGTTTTCTTAAGAGGCTTGAGTATCTTAAAGCTTCTCTTTTTAAATCCTCGAAGGATATACTATCGAACCTGAATTTGAACAGACTGTTAATTGGTTGGATTAGTGCTTTCTTTTTTTTATCTTTGATTGTATCGAAGACGAGTTCTACCGGATTCTCAAAGGATTTTTTCATAAAGAGTGTATTTCCGGTAAATATCACCGTGCCTTTTCGAGAAGGTATGGGTTGAAATGCCTTCTCGCATATAAGCGTGGAAAAATTTCTTGAAATTGTCTTCACATCCTCTTTTATAGGTTTCGTAAATAAGTGTGGGAGCTATATATTTTCCTTGAATAGAAGGTCTGACTCCCACTGTTTTAAGAGTGAGTTTATCTTCAAAAGGAAGAGAAAAAATGAAGCCTTCAATTACATCTTTTTTTTCTGCGATTATAATATAACGTTCTTGAATTTTCGAGATTAAAGGTTCGTATAATGAATAAAATTCTTTATAGGGTATCTCTTCGAAAAGAGGCGCGCCTTTGAAGCTTTCTACTGAAATATCATATATGCTTTCTAAAACTAAATCCTTTTCTCCGGTAGTAATCTCTCTAACTCTAAAACCCAATTTTCTCATTTTTCTGACAAAGGGTTTTAAATGTGTCATTAGAGGTTCGGGCTTGGTTATAATATATGAAAAATAATTTATGCTCGGGAGAAAACCGGATTTTTTAATAAAATCGAGATAATAATCGGGGTATATTTTTTCTAAAGGAAAAGGAGTGTTTTCAAGGTGCTCAGAAGCAATCCTATATTCGTACCAGCTGTTGAAATTCATAGGAGCATAGTATTTATTGATTTGGTTTTCTCGAAACCATAATTCTGTATTTTCGATTAGCTTTTTAAAATTTCCGTAATCTTTCTCTAAATCTAAGAATCCCAATCCTGCAATTTTTTTTTGGTTAATATCCCTTATGTAAGCTGTAAAACTGCTATCTTTATTTCTAAATTTTTTTATTTTATAATAGCTTTTCTTTTTATATAAGTCTATCAGGGACATTTATTGCTCTTTTTTTATTAGTCCTGTGCTGCCATCCATCTCCACTATATCTCCATCCTTTAGTAGATCTTTGATTCCTCTTGCTCCGACGATAGCAGGGATTCCCATTTCTCTTGCCACTATGGCAGAATGGGATAGCATACTTCCTCTCTCAATTATTATAGCTTTAAATAAGGGGAAAACAGGCAGCCAGCCGGGATCCGTTCGTTCCGCTATCATTATATCCCCAAAAGCCTTAACATCATAAGGGTTTTCAACAAATTGTACCTTTCCTTTTATTCTGCCGGGAGAGCACCCGATTCCTCCCAGGTTTCCTGTTTCTTCCTCTTTGAATATATCATTCATATAAGCGTATGGAGGGAATTCTGTCTCAAAACGTTCTGGGGGTTCCTTATTTTCGCAATCCTCGTATTCCTTTTTTCGTAGAGAAATAAGACTTTTAAGATTGTAAGTTACGGAAGTTCCATAGATATATGAAATTATTTCCTCGAGGGTTAAAAAGAATATATCCTGTTTCTTTTCTATTATGTTATTTTTCTCAAACTTTTTTCCGATTTCGACAAATATTATTTTTGAAGCGCCAAAAACGTTCGTTCTGAAAAATCTCATGTTTTCTCTATGCTTTACAAATCTCCTTGCGTCTGATAGGAAAAACCTGAATAGACGGTGCGTGAAAAATCTCTTGAGAAAGAAATATTTTTTCAGGGCGGCGTAGATTTTTTGCTCAGCCTCTTTGCGAATTTTTTGGTCGCCGGTATAAGGTTTTTCCCCGCTTTTTAAAACGTACTGCTTTATAAGGGATAATATTTTCTCAGGTGTCTCTTTGAGATTTGGGGTTTCAAGTTTTAGTTCGTTGACACTTCTATTACCGTATTTCTCAAAAAATTCATCAAGTTTATTCTTTATATCTTTTAATTCGATCGAGTTGTTTAGAATAGACATAAATTCTTGTGAATTATTATTTTTAATGCTTTCTTTAGCGAATTTGTTCTCTTTAATCATGTCCGCAATGTGCCATATTGCATATGTTACCTTGGTGCTTTCAATATCACCTTCGCCTGACAGCAAATCATTCTGTATACCTTCTGAATTCTTACCTATTATTTTTTCAACATGTTTTTTTAATAATCCGTAGGAAACCATGGTGAAGATATCATTATTTATAGGAGTAATCCAATTATAAAGAAGTTTTTTCTTCATAAATTTGTATAAATCGATGTATTCGGTTAAATGATCTACCTTAACAATTCGTTCTCTGAATGAAGTAATGGTTTTTTCATACAAATTAGTGAATCTTTTTACATTTCTTTCGTGCGTTAAATATGTAATCAACAGTTTTATTGAAATCTTAATTAACTCCCATATGCCCTTAAAGCTGAATCTTTTCTTTTTACTCTCTTTTAGCTCGTAAGAATCTTTTACCCCCATCATACCTTCCATAAATCCTTTATTTGAGTTATATGCGGGGAGAAAAGACAATGTTTTAAACCAGCTATTAAGTGAATAATAAACCCTATTATTAATAAACCCTATCATATTGGTGAATATCATTTCGTTATCTTCAATATCCTTTTTCCTGACCCCTAATTTCTGTAAAACAAGTTGATAGATTATAGTGTATGCTTCATTTGCAAATGAAAAAGTTAAAGGTGTTGTGGGACCTGAGAAACTTTCTACTATATTGGAATTGTCCCAGGTTAATAAAGCTTTCTTTTTTATTGTTGTGATGTCTCTGCTTTGCAAGATGTATATATTATTTCCTTCCATGGCGAATTCAATATCCTGAGGATTCCCAAAGTGAGTCTCTATCTTTTTAGAAAAATTTATTAACCGTTTAATTTCTTCTTCGCTAAGAGTAGCTTTATTCTTTTCTTTATTTTCTAAAGGTTTAATAATTAAACCTCTATTAAGAGATATCATCATTTTTGTATCTTTTTCTTCTATGATTTCTTTAATTTTATTTCCTAATTTATCATAAATGTATGTATCTGCTTTTACTGTATCGGAGACTACTCCTTCTCCTTGTCCGTAAGCGGCATTTATGACAACGTAGTTTTTTCCTGTTGAAGGATCTTTAGTAAAAATGACACCTGATTTTTCGGAGTATATCATTTTCTGTATTATTACAGAAACTCTACTTTTTAAAATATCTAGATTATTCTTATAATGATAAATTATGTTTTGTTTATTAAAGACTGAAGAAATACATTTTAATATGTATTCGGGTAGATCTTCTTTTTTCAAATTCATGAAAGAACTATACTGACCGGCGAATGAATGTGATGCAAGATCCTCAAAAATACCTGAGGAACGAACACTTACGGGAAAAAAATCTAGTGGTATCGCATAAATCTGATTCGCAATATTTTTAATGAGGTCTGGTTCTTTTATGATAATACTTTTTAAGGAAGAAGACGATTTGTCTATATCGTTATAATCCAAAGATTTAAGTATGCTATTGATAATGGGTTCTTTTTTTTTGAAAAAGTCTTCAAAAAAAGTGTAAGGGATAACGTACCAGGGCGGTACAGGCACTTTGGTTTTTGAAAGGAGAAATAGATTTTTTGCTTTACCACCTATTAAAGGTAAATCCTTTTCCGTTATCTTATCAAATTTTATAATCACTTTAATCCCAGAAATAACTTGAGATGAATATCGAGAAGATAAGCATATTATAGATAATGCCCGAGAAATTCATTATAGCGGAATTTCTTTTGTTCATGTTCATTATAAAATTTATAACCCCTATTAATACTATAAGAGGTGAGAATAAGGAAATTATTCCGGCGGTATTGTTCAATTGTATGAAAATTGAAAAAGTAAAGATAGAACTTAACAAGGTGAGGAAAAATAGAAGGTAAGCAGCTTTCTTAGGCCCAAGAAGTTTAGAGTAATTGTCGACTCCTGGTTTCTCCTCCTTTGGAGCTTCGATTTTTCTTCCCACTTCGATTATAAAACCTATCAGGTAAGAAATCGCAAGGAGTGTAAGATGACGTATATTTAACATACTAACAAGTACCGCATGAGAAATTATGTAAAGTGTCATTAAGCTCATTACAACCATATGGAGCATCGCGTAGAGTACTCTATTCTTTTTTAACTTTTTACCTATAAAAAACTCTTTTGCCATTATAATAATGTAAATCTGAATTATTACCATAAGTACGAAATTTTGAATTCCATAAAATGTATTGCAGAATAATAATAAAATTATAACGATTAATAACATTTTTTTTACTTCATTTATAGATATTAAGCCTCGTTGTACCGGTCGTTGGGGAGAGTATTTTAAGTCTATATCATAGTCTTTAATTTCATCGAATAAGCGTAGTTCGAAGAAAATTAGAAAAACAGATATAAATCCTATAATATTGATACTTGAAAAAGAAACATATTTGTTTACTAAATATGAACTTAAAATAAAGAATCCAAGGTCATATAAAAGTATATATATTAAATATTGAATTATCGGGAATCGTTCTTTTTGATATTTAGTTAGTCTTTTAAGGAAACTTTCTGGTTTATTGTTCTTTTTTGATTTGGTTTTTCCTTCAGGCATACTTTATTATAAACATATTTTTAACTTATGTCAAGAAAGCTATTTTGTTTATTTGGGAGAGTTTATTCGTATAGGGGAATGAAATAATTTAAAAGTAGCTCTCGGCGGTCTTGCCGGATGGAGTTCAAATACCTGTCCTGTTGATTTGTAAAACAGATATCACTATAAAAGCTGTTTAATAAAATAAATTTGTTGTTTGTTTAACCTATTTTATTTTTCCACAAAAAGCACACCGAGTGTATTTTCGTCTAAAAATTTTTTAATGTCCGCGGCAACATCTGTTTTCTCAGAGATTATTCTTTTGGTATATGAAGCTTTTCGGATGAATCTGATTTGCTCGTCTTTTGAAGATGATTCTATCTTAAAGAAGTATCCGTCTCCGGATAATTCCATATTTTCAGGTAAATGCTCTAAATTCAAAGTTTTAGGATATACAACTATTGTTTTTTCTTCTACTTTCGCGTTTGAAAAATCAAAATAATAAGGATACAATCTATCTTCTGAATTTACGAGAGATGAAAGCGGGAAAAAAGGTACTATGTTGTTGATAAGTTTCATTGTTATATATTTACCCTGTTTCGGGGCGTATCTCGGAGATTCGAACGTTAAATTTATTTGTACCTTATTTTTTGTTATGTCTATATTTATTGTGTCTGCTTTCGCGGAAACCGAGATTTCCGATAGTATGTATTCCAGGAATTTCTTTTTCGTGTCTTCTTTCTCGGAATCGAGCCAGTATTGAAAGGATTCAAAAAAACAGCCTGTTATTTCCGCGGTAATTTTCGCTTTTAGGTTTCCTTCGGTTGAAATCTCATACCGGCTATCGACGCTTATTTTGTTATTGTTCGATTTCGGAACTTTATAGAAGTATGAAGTATCCTTTTTTATTATCCATGCTGTTTTGCCTTCAAAGTCCACATAATTTGAAGGGCAGTATTTGCATGATGGATCTAAGAAAAGAATGCTGTCTCCTATGTTTACAGCAGTCGCAAGGCGGAAAAAAGGAGATAGAGTTGGTAAGGTTTTATAGAGGGTTTCTTTACTCAAAGAGCCTATACAGATGAAGGCGGGGAATGCTTCATGCTGTGCTCCTTGCAGTAGAGAGATGAAAAGTGTGTTTTTGTCTCTGGGCGCGCCATATTTATTTTTCATAATTTCTTTTGGAGAAAAAATCCCTGAACCTGTTAGGGGTAAACTAATGGGTATTATTCTTATCGAATCTTTGACAAATAAATATAATTTATCTATTTCTTTTGTTCTTTTAAGAGGTTTTATTTCTTTGCTAAGGATATCGTATACAGAAACGCCCATTTCTTGCCAGGAATTGGCGGAGGAGAAGATAAGCTCTCCCGCAATATAAGAATACGGAGGTCTATATTCGTAATCCTTTATACGGAGTAAATTTTTCCTTTCCCAAGTATAACAGATTTCATTTTCCTCTTTTGATTTTTGGTCGGGTTCGATATTAAAATTTATATTCATGGTATCGGGTAGAAAAAGAGAAAAACTCTTCTTTTTTATAGGCGACCTTCCCCGGAAGACGTGAGTACCCGAAAAGGGTAAAACGGAAGAAGTTTTAGATGTTATTCTGTAATGATAGCATATTTTTGCTCCGGAGTTAACTTTTTTGAAACTTACAACCTTTAATCTATTTTCAGAATACATGGGTGCTATAGCCGTTTCATAAGCAGAAAGGTCCGCGATTCCTTCTTCATCGGGTTCATATTTTTTGCCGTTCTCAGTTTCCGTGTATGCCTCGACAATTTCAAATTGTGAATGTTCATTATTATATCTGATTTCTATGTCGCCGAATTCTTCCCTCCCGCGTTGATTTTCTATTTGTACTATAAACTTTCTATCGAAAGTTTTTAAGCCTTCCGGGTCGATTTTGATGGCGATGGAGTCGGAGAGAATCGTTGCTCCGTAAGAAGCAGTTAACAGTAAAATATATAATATTGTTATCTCCTTTTTATTATAATTTGTTGACGAGCGAGTTCGTGTGCCTTACGCTGAATATTTTTGATTGTTTCGTATTTGTTAAGCGGTATGTCAGGATCCTTGACTATAAATTTTGAATCTATTATAATTTTATTTTTATGTACTTTGTAATTCTGTTTTGTAGATATATATTCGTTTGAAAATTCATAGTTGTCAGGGGTATTCGCGATTTTAAAAGTATTTTCTATTATGAGTTCTTCGTGATAGGAGATATTTGAAACTATTTCCATATCCACGGGATATTTCCTAACTTTTAATACAAAAGGATTAATGCCTCTGAAAAAATTATCTGTTTCCCATGAATTTCTTATTGGGGAATGCAAAGATAGAATGTCTCCCATCTGATTTCCGTAATTTCTGACTCTATATTCTATTTTAATTAAGAGGGTTTCCTTTATTGAAGATAATCCTTCTATATAAAAAGTATCGATTACAGCGGAGGAATTTATTGTTTTTACGAAATCGACAATCATTTCTTTAGTTTCCTCCGGTGTATTTTTTCTTAATGTGTTGCGATACTTTAAGTCCATATATCCTTTAGTTTCTAAAGTCAGATTCCCCTTTAATTCATTTTTCGCATCGAGATTCGATATAGCTGTGATGAAGAGGCTATTCTTCTCCGGGTTTTCTACGGGAGTATATCTTAAAGGTTCTCCTCCCTCGGTACAAACGAGGACCGCCTGTCCGTTGTATTCGTATGCAGGTAAGAACTCTTTTGAATTATCCGGTGTTGGGTCGATGTATAAATAATTTGTATCCATTTTTACGGCAATTATTGTATGATTAAATTGATCTACAGGTAGGGATTCTTCGGTTTCCATTGTTGTATTGGTAAGTGCTATCGAGGATTCGATATCCTCTTCTTTCAGGATTGAAATTAAGAGAGCGGCCATATCTCTACAGACTCCATATTGTCTTTTCAAAGTTTTCGGCGCCGGGGCGGGGTTGAGTCCGGCTTTAGGTCCGGTAAGAGTGGTTTCGACATAACGTATATTTTCAACAACCCAGTTGAAACAGGCTCTTATTTTTTCTTCTCTGCTCATTTTTTCATTTACTACATCATTTAAGAGTAAACGCATATCAATATTGGTTTTGAATGCTTTTTTAGAAATTTCGTAATACCAATTTGATAGAAATTCCCAGGAAGGAAGAGTGGAGATAAGTAATCGGGAAGACGAATTTACAAAGAAGGGCATTGCCGGCTCTGGTTCGATAGGGTAAATTTCTTCCATGCTCCAAACGTTTATAACGCGATTGCCTTTTAATTCTTTATTAAAAAATAATTTACTCTTTTTATGAGCTGTCTTATTCTCTATAAACTTCCATTTTAAATCCATTGTTTTTGGGACGTCGGCTATGATAACTTTTTGCCCTATTGGTTCAACATCTTCGAAGAAGGCATAACCTTGAAAATGATTATCGATTGCACTGCCCCTGAAGATGTCTCTGACTTTGTATTCTATTTCACCACCTATTTCCAACTGTGGAAAAGTTATCTTAAGGTAGTAAATGTTTGGAATGAATTCTTTTGATCCTTCCCACGCGGGCTTCCTGAAGGTTTCTATGTTTTTCGAGGAGAGATCTATTGCTTTTCCGTCGGGTTTATATACTCGGGCAAAAATAACTGCTATTGTTCCCGAAGAAGCGCTGAAAGCAAAACTTTTATGTCCGAATTTTTCTAATCCGTTTTGTGATAGCATTTTTATTCTTTTATGATAGGTCGTAGTGTAAGTTCCGTCTTTATTTATTTCGTAAAAGGTGGAATCATATAGTATGGAAGCATCTGCTTCTTTGATTTTTCCGGAAAAGGATTGAGTGTCGGAGTAAAGCGTAATAGCGATGAAGTTAATTAATAAGTATTTAAATATATTATATGAAAGGATTTTCATTCTATAACTTTAATATCCCAATCATCATCAAAGTATATTCTTAAACGATTCTGGTTAATTTTTGCGGTTCTTTTTTCATCCGATTCTATATCTATTTTCATTACTTTACCAGTCTTTGTGTTAAGTGTTACTTTAGCTTTTGTTTCTTCTTCAAAGATTATTTCATCTATTTCAGAGTCATCAGGTTCTTTTGTTCCTTTATATTTGTATTTGAATTCAATAATAGCGTTATCTCCTTTCATCTCAAGAAAACGGTAATTAATTATAAATCCTTTTCCAATTTTCCTTTCCCAGGATGTTCCTACAGTAACTGGTTCTTCCGGAGGGAAGAAGGGAAACAGAAGCCATAAAAACTGGTCGATTCCTTCATCGGAGGATTTTGTAAGACCTGATGAGGTTAAAGTGTATTCCCATTCTTTGCCTTTGAGATCGTCCCAGTCCATATGAATTGAATTTTTGATATGAATTGAACTTAGACGATACCCTGTTCTACGTAGAGAGGAAGAAGCATCGATAATACCTGATTTAAAACTGGTTGAATCGCCCTCTCTTTTTGTTACAATTGTGTAAATCTTAGCTTTGCCGTAATATTGTAATTCAGGATACTCGAATGTATTAATAAACATTCTGCTATTGGATATTAATTTACTTTCATATTTAATTGTATCTCCCTCATTAATTCTCAGCCTGAGTGAAGAAACTGCCGTCATTACGCTCTTTTGAGATGAACCACATGAGATAATTAGTAAAAATAATATAATTAGTATTAGTAAAGATCTAAATAATCGCATTCGTACCTCCTTACATAATTTTTTAAAGAGCAAATTTCTCAATTCCCACTTTTTTCGTGTATAATTAAAGTGATAAAAAGTACAAATTTCTTAAAGCGGTTTGAATATATTATAAGGGAATTTAACTTTAATGTCAAGCAGTTTGTTGTATCGAGGTTTTGTCTGGAGTTGCACCAGGATTATTTGGCTTGACAAATATCAAATGGTTTCTTATCATTTGTTTGGAAGGGTTGTAAAAAAATTTGCTTTGGAAAGTATTAATAACAATTTATTCTGAATAAATTGTTATTAAAAAGGGAGGGTATTATGAAAAAATATAGTTTCGGAAAGAAAATAGTATTGGTATCTCTTGTTCTGGTTGTATTATCTATAAATGCGTTTGCGGGACCCCGTGACCATGACGGAGGATTTTTTCTGAGATTATCGATAGGTATTGGCGGAGCAGAGACAAAATTTAGTAGTCCTTATTTTCCTTCGAAGTTCTCCGGGGCGAGTAGTGATGCTAACATTGCCATCGGAGCTTGCGTCTTTAACAATTTTGCTTTGCATGCAACGATGTTTGGTGTGGTTATGCTTGAGCCTACTTATGAGCTTGGAGATATATCTAACGACTTTAATGGAAATGTTTCGCTTCTTTCTGTTGGCTTGGGAGTTACATATTACCTTATGCCGGCTAATATCTATCTCTCGGGATCCGCGGGTATCGGTTCTTTGGAGTTGGAGTTCGTTGGGGTAGAAGTAGATAGTTGGGTAATAGAGTCGGATCCGGGTCCGGTTTTCGATTTGACTTTAGGAAAAGAATGGTGGGTTGGTGGCAGTTGGGGATTGGGAGTCTCCGGTTCGTTTGGTTATCACTCCATAAAAGAGACCAATACCGAGGAAAATTGGAGTGGGACCAGTCTGGCTGTAAGATTTAGTGCGACGCGCAATTAAAAAAAATTAAGGAGAATATTTATAAGGAAAAGAATATCAATATTTGCGGTTTCCCGCAGGGGAATCGTTTCCTATACCCGGCTGTTCGCTCTCTCGGAATAGCTTAGAAGAGGGGATATATAAAAGGCGCCAGTGCTGATCCCTCCGTGAATACAATCAAAGTGCCGAGTAATAAAAGAAAGAATGCGATTACCGCGAGAAGCCATTTTTTCCGGGCTCGTAAGAACTCCCAGAATTCAACCAATATGGACATTTTAGACATAGAATAACCTTCCTTTGCTATTATTCTGTTGGAAATACATATATTAAAAGCCTCCTATTGTTAATACTGCTTTTCAAAATGTTCTTTCGAAGCGGTTTGTTCCCGATGTGCCTTCCAGTAGGTAGTTTCATTTGTACCGATATCCGTCTGTAAATAACGCTTTTTTACCAGGCGCGAGAGTAGACCGATTGGTGTTAGTACCAGGAAGAAAAGGGCCGAGAGTATAACCCGGGTCATTACCCATCCTAAAGCGAATCCTATATAACTGAATAAAATGAACAATGGTTTCAAAATTATCGGGAAAAGAAGGCCCGATGCAAGGACTATCCCGGCGATCGAGTAAAATATGGGAAATAGGGAAATTCCCCTTATCCATTGGATGGTTCCGAGGATCGCCAGAATGATTGAAAGTCCAATCCCGAATTTCCGCCATTCCCTGCGGTCTCCAAATTTCGAAGTATCCATGATTGCCGGTTGCTTCGGGGTAAATCGACCAAGTGCAAAATCGTCTTTCCAGGAGAGCCCCGGAGTGGTTTCAGGCTGTTCTTTTTTATATAGGAGATAATTTCCGAGAACCAGATAGTCCATCTCGGTTCGCATAAAACATTTATATGCATCATGGGGGGTGCAGACAATGGGTTCTCCCCGTACGTTGAAGGAGGTATTTACAAGAACGGGACATCCCGTCTGTTTTCCGAATTCCTTCAACAGGGCATAGTATTTCTTATTTGTATTTTCGTTGACTGTTTGGAGGCGCGCGGAGTAGTCAACGTGAGTTATTGCCGGAATTTCTGACCGTACGATATTCAGTTTATCGATCCCGAACAATTTTTCTTCTTTTTGGCTCATCCGGTGGCGTTTATCCTCGGCGACCTCGGCAACAAAAAGCATGTATGGACTGGGCCGGTCGAATTGAAAGTATTTTTTTACGGCATTTTCCAATACGGATGGGGCGAATGGCCGGAACGACTCACGAAATTTAATCTTTAAATTTAATTTCTTTTGCATCTCCGGGGAACGAGGATCTGCGAGTATGCTTCGTGCCCCAAGCGCCCGCGGACCGAATTCCATCCGCCCTTGAAACCAGCCGACTACATTTTTCTCTGCCAGCAATGTTGCTGTTTGTTTTATTACTTCGGTGTCTGATAATTGGTGAAAAGGAATATGATGGCTTTCCAGAAATTCCCTTATCTCCGAATTACTGAATCGAGGTCCGAGATAGGAACCCTGCTGGGCATCATACCCATGTTCGATAGCGCGTGAATTTCCCAGATATTCATACCAGACAGAAAGCGCTGCACCCAGCGCTCCGCCGGCATCACTGGCTGCCGGCTGAACCCAGATATCTTCAAAAGCGTTATCGCGCAGTAATTTTCCGTTAGCTACACAATTCAACGCAACTCCGCCGGCTAATACTAAATTTTTTGCTCCTGTTTCTACTTTCGCGTGGCGGCATATCCGTTTTAAGATAAGTTCGGTTACCTCCTGCACAGAGCGTGCTAAATCCATTTCTCTCTGCGTTATCTTACTTTCCGGTTTGCGCGGAGGACCGCCGAATAATCGGTTGAATTTCCGGTTAGTCATAGTAAGTCCAACCGGAAAGTTAAAATATTCCAGGTTAAGACGAAACGAGCCGTCTTCTTTTATATCTATAAGGTTGTCCAGAATAGTTTGAACATACTTTGGTTTCCCGTAAGGTGCCAATCCCATCACTTTATATTCTCCTGAATTTACCCGGAAACCGGTGTAGTAGGTGAACGTGGAGTACAACATACCGAGAGAATGCGGAAATTGGAGTTCCTGCAGTAGTTTGATAGAATTTTCTTTTCCGAAACCGATGCTGGTAGTTGTCCATTCACCAACGCCGTCCGTGGTTACAATGGCGGCTTCAGAAAAAGGAGACGGAAAAAATGCCGAAGCAGCATGGGATCTGTGATGTTCGGGAAAGAGTATTTTGCCTTTGAAGCCGGGGAGTTCTTCTTGTATAAGGCTTTTTATCCAGATTTTCTTTTTTATCCAGACGGGTATGGCTTTTATAAAAGAACTGATTCCTATCGGAGCATATTGCAAATACGATTCGAGAATTCTTTCAAATTTTAGGAACGGTTTGTCGTAAAACGCGATATATTCGAGATCCGATGGGGAAATATTTTCCTCTTGTAGACAATAATTTATTGCATGGGTCGGAAATCGATAATCGTGTTTGAGGCGGGTAAATCGTTCTTCCTGTGCCGCCGCAATAATGTTCCCATCCCTAATCAGAGAGGCGGCACTGTCGTGATAAAAAGCTGAAATTCCAAGAATATACATCGATCTACTCAATCCAGATATAATTTGTTCAGTAAGCCGGAGGGGTCGGGATGATCTGGATTAATTTGTTTTAGCTTGTTTAAATAACGAATCGTTTCTTCTTTTTTGTCCAGATAATAGCTTGCTGCTGCCAGATTGTAGTATAAATCCGAATCCTTCAATCCCATGGCTTCGGCTTTTAGCAAATAGGGCAGCGACTGTCGAAATTGCTTTTGAACAATCAATATCTGACCAATCCACTTATTTGCGAATGCTGTTTCCTCTATATTCAGGGATTGGTTTAATAACAAGAAGGCAGTGCGGAAATCCCGTTCCTTTAAAAAAACAGTGGAAGCGGAATTGTATATTTGTGCTATCTGTTGCGTCCCTGCTGAAATATGATACGGAAACGGCTGGAGTGATCCGGATTTACGGGAGTGCAGATGTTCCAAGACTTTTCGAAATCTGTCTAATTGTCCGGAGGCGATATAGGCATGCGCAAGAGTGTTCAGGAAATCCTGATCCTTTGTAAGGGACGGATCCGCTTTCGCGCAATAGGATAGGGCTTTGTTAACATCTCCCTGCTGCAGATACATGCGCGCAAGGTGCTTGATAGCAAAGTCGTTTTTTATGATCCGCAATGATTCGTTTAAAATTGAAAGGGCCTCCTCATCCTTGTCCAACTTGAGCAGCATTTGCGCGGCACCTTCGTAGAACATGACCTCGTGGGGTATTGTATATATAAGCGCTCTGTATTCATGGTAAGCCTTATGGTATTCTTTATGGTTTCGGTAATATTGAGCCAGGGTAAGATGACCCGCTTCTACACCGATTTCTTTATCCACCAATACTTTAAGTGCCACCGAATCCACCTTATTCTTCGGGGTATAGGTTTCAAGACTCGTATTTTGGAACTCTTTAGGCTGAAATGGCCAACCTCCCTTAAGCCAGCGAATACTCAGATTGCCGTATACCGTGTCTAGGGGAGTCATTCCCCAATCTCTTTTGTACACAGAAGCATTTTGGATGTGGTTCGAATTCCACTTCGAGCCGATATAGCCTTTTGCCCTAATTGTTCTATAAAACCCGTCTGCCATAAGAAAATTGCCGTCAACGTTAGGATGAAGGTGTTCGAGTATTAGCTCCTTTCCAATGATGCCATGTGAAGAGTGCTTTTCAAAAATATTTTTCATTGGTACTACTGTGATTTTGTATTTGGAAGCCGATTCGTAGATTATGTTGTTAAAATCTTCGGTTGCCCGAAATCGAAGGGCATCCAGATCTTTTGCCCAGAAATACAGTTGTCCGGCTTTGTCGTAATCTCCCCGCTCTTCTAGCTCTTTTGCCTGCTTATACACTTGATTTGCCGGAGGAAAAGTGTCTGATTGTACCGAATGAAACGGGGTTTGTTCTCCCACATTACTTACCAGCTCGCTCAACACGACCGGTACGTCCGCTTTATCTGCTATCCGCAAGATTTCCTCAAGGTTAGTTCGAAATTGTTCTTTTCCCCGTTCGTATAATTCGCTTCCCAGGGGAATAACCTGTTCTGAAACAATTCGCTCCATTAGAGTCGCCGTCGGATCCTCCGGATTGTCAGCGTGATTTCGCTCTAATATCGTCTTTACCTTACTGATTAGTGTTCGCAATAGACGGAATAACCGCAGGTGTTGCATTTTTAAATAGAGTTTAATAATTGCCCTACTCTGTCCGATCGATTCTAATGAGGCAACTCCGAGTGCCCCATAGAATTCGTTATGTCCCATGTAAATGAGTATGAGATCGGGTTCATATTCAAGTATTTCATCGATGAAGTCAAGTATGGTGTAGCTATTTACTGCAGCCATGGCTGTGTTCACGACCTCAATTCGCTTCTCCGGGAACGTATCCTGAAGTCTCCGCCATAGAATTCGGGAAAACATCAGGTTATTTCCGTATGGGAAGCCGGCAGTAGTCGATCCACCGAGTACAAAAATCCTATACCCGTTTTCCGGTTTTTTCTTCAGGAATAGATCCTTTGGTGGGTCCGGTATGGTAAACTGTTCATAGAAATAGCGCTTTCCTATATCAGGATTACAACGGTAGTAATCCGAGATTTCTTCCGGAGCGGAGACGAATAAACTTAAATCTCCTCCGTAGTTACAGAACCGAAGAATTCCTTCCACGAGCAATAGAGCGCTTAGCGCGATCAAGAGCAGCAGCAGGCTAAAAAGTATACGCTTTCCGAAACTTATTTCGGGAGAGGAGTTCGACTTATTAATATTTTTCTCCATTTTTTAATTTTTCCATTAATTTTAGCAATTATACAAACACAAATTTAATCTTTTGGTCAATTATAGACATTTAAATATCGGAGTCAAGGGGGGATGAAGATTAAGAGACTTCCTTCTGAACGGGCAGTCTTCACTTTTAATTAAGGTTAAATAGTATGTTTAATGGAAAAAATAATGGAACTCCAACTATTAAAACCTTGACGAATTGGCTTAAATTTCATATCATAGTTTATATATTAAGGTTCATACCTTTTTAGGAGGGGTTAAAGAGGGTTAAATAAAATTTTGAGCTAACGGTTATGTAAAAGAGGTGTTCGGATTTTAAACTGTATAAATTAAAAGTAGAATATTATTGGTAGGGAGGGAAAGTGTGAGAAGATATAAAATTTTTGCTCAGTTCGTTTTATTTTTGTTTTTTGTGTGCACCCTAAAAATCTCCGGAAAAGAAATATTACAAAAGACTTTTGACGGAAAAGGTTTGTACTCTATTGTTTTTGAAGTTAATAAGTGGGGTAGATATTCCATACAATCTTTTAACGAGGAAGGGACCTCGATCCAGATTTGGGATAAAAAAAATGGTCCGGGTGCTATCGATGGATTAGCCGGCGAAAGAAACGGGAGATTGGACCTTTTTCTGGAAAAAGGAAAGTACAAAATACAGACTCTATCGCATACAAAGGGTAGGAGTAAAGCGACTGTTAAAGTTTTCTCGTATGATGAAATAAATGAAAAAAATCCCAAATATTTAATTCCGTATAAAATTCACAAAACGGAGCTACTTGATCTACAGCAGGTTTCCTACTGGATCGAAATCGATACAATTACAACCTTACAGATAGAAGCTGCCGGAAGGAATATAGCCGGTCTTGAACTCTGGAAGGACGGAAACTGGAGAGTGGATACGGAAATATTAACCTCAAAGAGCTATCCTACGCAGGAAACTCCTCTTGTGTGTTTGAAAATGGTTGTCAGGGTTAATCCCGGATTGTATTTGCTTACCGCTTACGGAGGAAAGCAGGCTAATTGGTCTAAGAAAAGTTCTGAAAATCCGCTTTATGTTGTCTGGGGAATACCAAAGATTGCTACTACAGGAATTGTGCTCGATGAAGTTTCTTCTCTCGGTTATAATCAGTATCTTGTTTCTTCTGAGGTTTCCAGGATGTTGTTGGAAACAGAAAAAAAAGTTCTATTAAATATCGAGGTAAGTCCTTTTAGTTATAATAGTCCATATCAGTCTGTCACGGAAAGAGATTCCATCCATGTGAAGTTAAATGATCCAAGATGTATGCTTAACCCTCACAGTAATACGAATCCTTATTTTCTTGTCAAAGTATTCGGTGAAGAAGGGCAAAGATTTAAGCTGCAATCACTCGAAAAGTTAAACTCTTCTCTTAGTGTTAGAACGACAGGACGATACTGGCTTTCTTCATTACATACAGGGGTGCCCGGGGATCAACTCGGAACTTCGGGTGTGCTGACGCGAAATAGTGGTTTGAAGCTTTACGATATGCAGGTAGATACGTTGACGAACATCCGCCAGTTTTACAGGAAATTTAATCTTTTAGGCTCTATGAGTTTATATTTATGGGTTGAAACTTCGGGTAGGTATGTGATAAATCCTATGGGTGTGGAAGCGAAATGGAAGATAGAGAAATATTTTGTTGTTAAACCTCCTAATTACCGTTCTCCGAAAAGTGTAACGGGGAAAGGTTCTGTGAACTTGACCCGGGGTTTACACAAGTTACACCTATATCCTGAAAACAAAGGCATTCTTACTTTAAATATTTATCATATTTCACTTGTTTCTATGGTTAAAGGATTAGCTAAAAAAATATTCACTGAAGAGGAAGAGCGCTTATATTCGGGTTTTCCCCGTATACAATTTCCTTCTATTCCGCTGGATAGTGATCCAACCAAAAGTCTTAGTTTGCTTATTAACGATCAATCTCCGGAAGTTGCGGGACTTGTTTTAAGACTTTTACCTTTATCTTTGGAGGATCCTTTACCCGTATATCTTTCTCCGGGAGGAACAGTTTCTGTTCCTTTTAAAGTAAGAAAAGAATCGCGTATTTCGGTTTCCGATGTAACAGATAAACAGTATGCTTTCCATTTAGACAATAATTCATACACAAAACCGACCATGGTAAAACCGGGAGAATATAAATTAAGAATAGAAAATACAACGGATGATAATATTTTCGTATATGCAAGCGGCAAAATCTTAGAACGCCTTCCCGATAGCCCGCCTAAATCGCTGCCTACAGGTTTTCTGGATAAATTACCTGAATTTCCGAAACTTAATCCGGGAAAACCTCATTTCTTCGATCTTGTGCGTGGAGAAAGCGAAGTATATCAGGTTAGCGTTGAGTCTCCCGGAATTTACCGCCTTGAAACCGTAGGTAGATTGAGTACGAAAATTACTCTCCGTAATCGTTTTATCACGAATTTGCAGTCAGCGTCCGAAAACGGTTTGGGACGAAATGCTTTGTTATTGGTTTATCTCCTGCCCGGAGAATACCAGGTAAGTGTTCAAGCTACAGGAGAATCAGCCGGGCACCTCGGATTATCGCTTAAAGCAAATCAGGTAATCGCGGGTGGAGAATTAGAGCCGGGCAGCGAGAAACGCTCGGAGGTTCCCGTGAGTGCCGGTATCTCATATCATTTTAGAATAGACAATCCCGGAACTTATAGAATCCAATCATTTGGGCAGGAAGGTTATTTTAGAGCCAGGCTCGATGATGAGGAAGGTTGGCCGATCTTAAAACCTGGAATAAATGCCGATATCCAATATAATTTTTCTAAAGGTTCTTATAAGTTGTTTTCTCTTCCCGAGAACAGGACCAGCAGGAGAATAGCGTTGCTCGAGAAAATCGAGGATGTTCCGAGCTTTGAAGGGAAAGGACCGCATACTTTGGCTTTAAACCAGACCGTTACTTCTAATTGGATCGAAGAAATTATCGATGGAAAAAGAAAACCTGCGGTTTTCTATATTAATGTTCCCGCGCCTGTAAAAGCGAATATGTTCGTTAGTAATGAATTTGAAGCGAGTTTAAAACGTAAAAATGAAGAAGAAATTCTTCTCGTATGGTCGGGAAGTAAAGAGTCTGAACTCGAGATAGGAAATTACGAAATTTCTGTTAAATCGATTAAAGAGCAAAATCATATCGATTTCCGCTTAGCTGTTAATACAGATATTTTAATTTCAGGTCAGAGTTATACGATTACAAATCCCCGTACTTTCGAAGTCCGTGTCGGCAAAGAATCAGTTGTCGAGTTATCAAGTAAGGGTACCGACGATGTATCCGCGAAATTGTCCGATACTGACGGTGTTTTAATAGCGGAAAACGATGATGGTCTTTCCGATTGGAATTTTAACATTTCGAAGTATTTGAAAGAAGGGAATTACTATCTGGAAGTTCAGACGGAAAGCGAAGGTTCCTTTGAAACGCTCGTTAGTATGAAAACTCTTCCGGACTCTCTCGTTTCTTCTGTTAAGTCCGGGACGCGAAAAGAGCTCGATTTAAAAGGTAGGATTTTAACTTTTCCAATTGAAAAACTAGCAGACGCGAACATTATAAATGTATCGCTGAAAGGTAGGAGCAACATAGGATGTTTAATAGGGAGGACCGATTCAAATGGAAATATCGAAGTGTTGGCTGAGAAAAGAGGAAAAAAAATCGAGTTGGCGATGCCTATTTCCGTTAACGCTGATTACAAATTAAAAGTCTGGTCGGAAGACCATCTGGATGAGAGAGTGAGCTTACTTTATGAAAGTGTCAAAGCAACAGAGATCTCGCTTTCTAATCTTTTAAATGGATGGAAGGGAGAAATTCCTGAAGAGTCTGAATTAAAGAATTTATATTTTCATGTAGATATGGGAACTGGATGGCTCGGTCATTATAGAGTTAATTCCGGTAATTTATTAAGTGAGATACAAACTGCCGATTCGGAAGATCCTTTCTTCTCTTCGGAAAAAGGGCTATATTTTTCTTCTTTATTTGAAAAACTCTACTTGAAGATTAAATTTGAAAATTGCGGAAATGTTAGATTTTCTTTATCTCCTTACAGATTAAATACGGAAGAGAAAATAAGAATTTCTATGCTTGAAAATACTCCCAGAGTGTTTTCTCTTACCTCTAATGAAAATAATATTTCAGTAATTTCAGTTAATATGGCTTTCGGACAGCCTTTTGCCGGAATGTATACAGAAAAAACCGGATATTTTAAACCTTCAGGTATTCCGGTGACGGGGGGTCAATTCTTAAGTAAGGGTAAATGTTTGACTGTAGATTTTGATGATGTTCCGGGTACTGTCGTATTCTGGAATGGGTCAGATGAACATTTCGATGAGGAAATTTATGCCGAAGTCGAAAGGAAAGATGTTCCGATATCTGGGCAATCTGTGCTTAAAATCGGAGAGCAGGAATGGATTTCTTCAAAGGCGGAAAGTTGGTGTTATAAATTGCCCGGGAGGGGGCCATATCTTATCCGAGTTAAAGTTCCTTCTGGCGGAATCGGTGTTTGGGATGGAACTGATGAGAGTAGAGAAGTTTATTCGACCGAGTCGGAAGTCGCGGGTTTTGATTTTAAAGCCGGTTCGGGAAATTTATATTTGCTGGCTTTAGAAGGAGAAAAGAAGTTCTTTGTGGAATTGCTGGAAATACGGGAGCCGTTAAAGAAAAAACTGTTTGAGAGAGAAAAGAAACTTACTCTTGAAAGCGGAATAGAAAAATGGTTTTCTAAACCCGGAGAAATTACTCTCGAGCTTCCTTCCTTGAAGCCCGATTGTGATTCAGTTTCTTTATACTATGAAGGAAATATAAAAAATATTACTTTGTTCAGTTCAAAAGGGTTGATTAGAGAAAAACTAGATGATGGAGAAGTTTTGTGGGTATCTGCAGGAGAAAAAGACGCAAACTTCGGAGGTTTCTTGAAAGTTGCTCACGGAGTCGGAGGAGTTAAAATCAATCTCGTAAAGAATGATAAGGTTTTTGAATCGAAATGGGAACATTCTCTTCGGGTTTTTAGAACTCTTGGCCTCACCAATCCGACGGAATTCTATCTCACTGATAAAATAAATTGGTTTTCATTAAATCTCTCGGAAACAAAACATATAAGTTTAAAATCTAAGAGAGAAATGATAGGAGTATTGTTAAAGGATAATAAAATTATTCATTATTTTTCCGCTTTTGAAGGATTCGATTGGCAGATCGCTTTAGCTCCGGGAGAATATAAACTTGGTTTGAGATTAATGGATTATGAGCCTCCGGGTAATATTAATTTAGTTTACAGTTTAAGACCGGTAAGAACTCTGGAAGAAGATATAAGATCGACAGTATATCTCACTCCGGGTGAGAGCTCTATATTTGGTTTTTCGATTCCCACGAAAAGAAAAATTGGTTTGGGGATTAAAACTCAGAAAGAGGTTGTTAAGGCGAAACTATACGATTCGGATTGGAATCTTATAGGAAAAGGAGAACAGCAATATTTGAATTTAGATAAAGGTTTGTATTATTTCTTACTTCATGTACCCGTTTCCGAGGAGGCGGTTTCATGTACTCCGATAATAGTGGGACAGAAAGCTCCGCCAGATTTGCCTCCAGAAGAAGTGATAAACAGAATTATTGGTAAAAGGTAAAGGAGAATGTTTATGTCTAAAAAGATTTATTTCCCATTTAGATTTTTTGCTTTGTATTTTGTTTGCTTAAGCGCTTACGCGACCGACCCTTATAAGTATAAACCCGCGGATTATAATCAGTTTAAGAATTTAAGCGATAAAGATGTTACGATACTGCCAGAAGAATTCCTGCGCGAATACGATCCTTTGACAGTTTTTTTTAAGAAAGAGATGCATCCTGAGGGGAGTGGCCCTATGGATGAACCTCTGAAAGTAATTAAAATAGAACCAACGCATCCCGGAGAATACAGGTGGCTTGATTCCAGGACTCTGGAATTCCGACCAACAATTCCGTGGCCGGCGATGGAAAAGTTTAAAATTAGCATCGGAGGATACAGAAAAGAACTGTCCACATTGCTTTCTCCTCCGGTGAAAATTATCCCCGAAAACGGAGAAACCGGCCTCGGGGAAGTCGAGAAAATTACAATGGAGTTCGAATATTATGTAGACCCATCCGCTCTTTCCAAACTTGTTACTTTTGAGTCCTATCTCCTGCCGGGTATAGGTAAAGAGGGCAGAAAAAGATATACTTATAAAGATTTTAACATAAAACTTGCCGAACGTACCTCGGATTCGGATAATTATAAATACTACTTTGAAATGGAACATCCTTTCTCTCTCGGACTTAAAGTAGAGACCACACTTAGGTTATCAGATGACCCTTCCTTAGAAGAAGCTTCCCAGACTTATTACTTTAAAACAAAGGAAGAATTCAGGCTTCAAGGAGTGGGTAGCAGAGCCTATCAATTTACTGTCAACCCTTCCGGAAGCAACTATGATAAAGATCAAGCGTTGAGATTGCCTCAATCAGGCGAGCTTGTTTTTACTTTTTCGAGTCCTCCGGCGGATTTAAGTTTATCTATGGTTAAAAGCATGGTTAATTTTTCTCCGGCACCGGAAGCTTTCGATTTCAGACAAAGCGGCGAACAGCTGCAAATTTATGTTACCGTTGAAACCGATAAACTTTATAAGGTTACGATAGAACCTATATCTTTTGTGGACAGGGAAGGCAGAAGCCTCGTGATGGAAAAATCGTCCAGTTTTTATTTTTACCGACCCAGTGAACAAATTTTTATAAGGTGGGACAAGAGTTTTGGTATAGTTGAAAGATATGGTCCGCAGCATTTCCCCATCAGAGTTTCCGGTATAAAGAATATAGATTTTAGAATTTACCGGATAGACCCTCTAAATAAAGCTTTCTGGCCTTTCCCCGAAACATGGGTATCGGTAGATGAGGACGCGCTTCCCCCCGGCCCCGGCGAAGAACCGGTTTCGGAAGATAATATACTTTCCCCTTTAAGCACCTCTCAAATTATCTCACACATCCAGATGCTTGGAAGTCCGCATTATTCGAGGATAATAGATCTTGAAAAAGAAGGGGTCTTGCGGCATAACGCTATAAATTTAAAGGATAAGCTTGCTGAGATAAGCGGGGAGAATCAACCCGGTACTTATCTAATCGGATTCAGAAAATTGGGCGGAAAACAGGAAAGACAATACGTAAAAATTCAGGTTACGGATTTGTGTTTGAGTACTATCGAGGCAACAAATGAAGTTTTATTCGCTGTAACTTCATATAAAACGGGTGAACCGGTCGCGGGCGCTAACATAAAAATCGAGGGTGTAAAAAAATCACATTTTGAGACCATATACAGCGGACAAACTAACGGATATGGTTTTTTGAAAATCGAGCATGACCCGGAAACCAAGCAAAAATTTAAAGATTTCGCGGTAAAAAGAGTTCTTGTAAATAAAGGGGAGGATTATCTTGTAATAGATACCCGCAGTCAGGCCGCGCCTCCGGAGTTTTCGAATAATCACTGGTCTCGCCATAGCTCGGGATGGCTCCAGTGGCTTTCGTATACCCCTAGAGCTTCCGCTGGAGAACCTACAATAAAAGCTCATGTCTTTACCGAACGTCCTATATACCGTCCGGAAGAAAAAGTCTATATAAAAGGATATGTAAGGTGGCGTTTTCAAGGGGAGATATCTTATGTAAAACACAGGGAGTTTTTCCTCAGCATTAGAAGTCCGGAAGGAGTAGAATGGGAATATGACGTTGAGTTGACAAAAGAGGGCAGTTTTTACCATGAATTTAAAGAGGAAAATCTTCCGACCGGAACTTACCGGGTTAATTTAATAGAAAAAAAGTATAGAAGTAGTGTAGCCAGCACCGATTTTGATATGGAAGCCTACAAGGTTCCCAGGTTCGATGTCAAGCTGCACAGTCCGGATAAGGTACCAAATGACAAATCTTTTACCATTAAATTGACAGCCACTTACTACGCGGGGGGAAAAGTCGTAAACCAGGGCGTGAAGTGGAGGGTTACTTCCTTCCCTTATACATTTAAACCGGAAGGAATAGAAGGATATTTTCTTTCTTCAGACAGCCGTTTCGGAGCGAGAGGTTACACTTCCCAGGCGGGTCCTCTCGAAGAGGAAAAAACGACAGACGAAAACGGAGAAACCACTATTGTAATTAATCCCCAAACCGAGCTTGATGGTAACCCGAGGAAATATGTATGTGAAGCAACAGTTACAGGAGCAGACCAGCAGACCGTATCCGGCAGCCGTTCTGTTATCGCGTTGCCTTCGTTTATACTCGGGCTTAAAACTAACCGGTACGTCAAAGACGTTAACACAATAGAAGTGGAAATAATCGCTCTCGATGTCGATGAAAAATTATCCGCCGGTCATAAAGTTTCTGTTCAGTTAAAGAAACTTGCCTGGCATTCTTACCTTAAAGAAACAGATTTTACGGTCGGCAAACCAGAATATGTAACGACGGAGACCGTCGATTTAATAGAAGAACGCGAAATCGAGACATCTACGAAACCGGTTGAGGTGAAATTCGCCGATCAATCCGCAGGTGTTTATATACTGGAACTCAATGCTAAAGATAAACTGGGGCGTTTGCAGACAGTAAAAGTAGATTTATTCGTAGCTGGAGACAAACCCATGGCATGGCAAAAACCAAAACAGATGATTTTTGAAACAGTGCCGGATAAAGATTCTTACGAAGCGGGGGATGTGGCGACTATTCTTATTAAAAGTCCTTACCAAAATGCTCGAGCGCTATCCGTAATAGAGATGCCGGATGAGAGACCTGAGTATAAATGGGTCGATATTTCAGGTGGCAAAGCGACTCTCCAGGTTAAAATCCTTCCCGAGATGGTTCCTCTGTTGCCGGTCAGCTTTTTGCTAATACGTTCCCGTATTGCTCCGCCTAAAGTTCTTCCCGAAGGGCAGAAAGTCGATCTGGGGAAGCCTGAAGCTGTCGCGAACACTACCTGGTTGAAAATAGAACCCACTTCCAACAGGGTTTATGTCGATTTAGAGCATGAGAAAGTTGTTTTGCCCGGCAATGAGATGGATATGGAGATAAGTTTAAAAGATAATAAAGGTAAACCTTTAAGCGGAGAAGTAACTCTCTGGCTTGTAGACGACGCTATTTTCGCTTTAAAGAAAGAAAAAAATATAGATCCGTTGGAGGCTTTTATCGATCCAGTGGAATCGTATGTAAGTGTCAGAGATTCCCGTAATCTTGCTATAGGAGATTTGAGATTAGGAGAGTCGCCCGCGGGGGACGGTTACTACGAGGAAGAAGAGGAATTCGAGGGGTTGGGTAAAATAACGGTAAGGAAAACCTTTAAAACAGTTCCGTATTACAATCCGAGAATACTCGTCAATTCTTCCGGTAAGGCGACGGTTAAAATTAAAATGCCCGATAATCTTACTAATTTTGCTGTTCGGGCGGTAGCGGTTTCCGGAGTGTCTCGTTTCGGTTCTCAGAAATCAAAAGTTGCCGTGCGCCTACCGGTTATTGTTCAGCCGGCTCTTCCGAGATTCATTAGAATAGGAGATAAATTTAAAGCCGGAGGAATAGCCCGCGTTGTTGAAGGGGAGGGAGGAAAGGCAATATATTCGATTGAAACAAAGGGTGTAGATATATTAAAGGGGAAGGAAAAAGGAACAATCACTCTGCCTTCTAAGGAAGCTTTACCTCTGTATGCTGACATGGAGGCCAGTGCTCCCGGTTATGATGAAAAGGGTGATTTGCTTATAGATTCCGTTTCATTTAAGATTGCCCTGCAGCGCAGTTATGACAAAGCCGGTGATGCTTTCCAGATAAAAATTCCGCTTCTATTGGATAGAGAACCCATTGTATACGATACTTTCGGAATTGTTAAAGTGGATTCGGCATTTTACTGGAAAACCTTAAATGATACCCCAAGAAAAAACACTTTTCATAGAGACTTAATCGTTAGTGATAAATTGGCTATACTTAAAGTTCTTTCAGCCTTGTCATACCTGATGCATTATCCTCACGGATGTACAGAGCAAAAGGTCAGTTACGCTTATCCCGCCCTGGCTTACGATGATATCTGGGGAGAATTGGGGCTCGAGACTCCCGATCCCCATTTAAAGGATTATGTTAATAAAACTCTGGAATTCCTTAAAAAAGCCCAGCACCCCAGCGGTTTATTCGGCTACTGGCCCGGGAGTAATGGTCGCGTCTATTTAACCGCTTATATTACCGAGTTTCTTCTTACGGTTAAGAAATCCGGCGCCGGATATCATCTTGATGAAGAAATGTTAGATAGAGCGATTAACGTTCTTAAAAGATCTCTTCGTTCGGACTATTCTCAATTTTTATCGGGATATAGATATTACGAGCGCTGTGCCGCGATACACGCTTTAGGTATGGCGGGAGAGGCAGACGTTGGTTACCTGCGTGAACTTGCTTCCCAGACGAAACAGGTCGATTTGTTAAGTCAATCGAGAATATATAAAGCTATTTTAACCGGTGATTTCAGATTGGGTCTCGCCTCTAAGAATCTGGAAAAAGAATTATGGAAAGAAACTATATTCAAACTTAAAGAAGGAGAAGAAGTCTTCGGAGGTCTGCAGCAGAGGAACATGAGAATAGGAGCGCAGGTTCACGCTTCAGAAATAAAGAATTTAAGCGGTTTGATAAGCGCTTTTTCTTTATCCGGGAAGTCTCCGGAAAAAGTCGAGATGATGGTGGATGAACTTGTTACTCTCGGCAGTGTGGACGGATGGGGAAATACAAATGTTAATAGTAACGCTTTACTTTCGCTGCGCGATTATATGCAGGAAGGAAAGAAAAGAAGTCTTACCGCGGAGTTTGACCTTAAAGACGGAAGTTCTTCCGAGCGTATAAAATTCGACGGAAGAAAAGGAGCCCTGCAGGCAGAACTAAAAAGCAAAGAAGCCGGTAATGTTAGTTTAAAATCTAAATCCAGGGATGAAGAATTTTACGTGGAGTACACTCAGAGTTATTTGCCGGAAAAATTGGGCAGCGCTGTTTCTGCCGAGCAGCACGGTTTTGTGGTAAAAAGAGAATTGATTTATGTTTCCAAAACTGATGCTCCTGATAAAAAGAATATGCTCGAGAAGGCGGAAACCGTGCATAATCTTAAGATAGGGGATATAATCGAGGAGCATATACAGGTTGTAAATCCCAAAGACCAACATTTTGTTGCTGTTTCGGCGCCGTTTGCCGCGGGATTCGAACCCCTTAATCCAAATCTGGAAACTTCTTCTGCCGATGCTAATCCTTCCGGGAGAACTACCGATAAAGTAGATTATCAGCAATTTTTGGATGATAAAGTTGTCTATTATTTCGATTATTTGCCGGCTGGCACTTATGATTTTTATTTTCGTCTGAGAGCGACGATAGAAGGAGATTTTACCCATCCCCCGGCTAGAGCTGAAATGATGTATGATTTGAGCGTGAACGGTAATAGTCCCGGAGCTGAAATAGTAATAAAACAAGAAAAATAAAAAATCATTTAAAATTGATACAGAAAGTAATTGTAATAGTTAGACAAAAGTTTAAATCTTTTGAAGATTTCAAGCCTTATTTAAGATTTCTTTTTTTAATTCCTGTTTTGTTTGTATCTATTGCCTTTTTGCACAGCCTTTTCTGCTGTCGTCTGGTAACTCCTGAACCCTCTTTACTGTTTTTAGAAAGGAATATGGAATTTTTAGCTTCTGTAGAGAATAAAGATGGGAATTTTGGCTTCTGGCCACTGCCTGATTCAATTCCGCCGGGATTGGAAAAGATGACTCTGGCGGCTGAGGACCAGAGATTCTATTTTCACTTAGGTATCGATGGCTTTTCTGTAATTAGAGCATTATGGAATAATTATGTAGTTCGGAAAGATTTTTCCGGAGCTTCTACGATTGCTATGCAGGTTGCTCGCTTGCAGGCTCCCCACTCAAGGAACTGGTATTTCAAAATTAAAGAAAGTTTTACCGCGATCGAGATTACGTTGTTATATGGTCGCGAGAAGGTACTGCGTCAATACTTAAAAATTGCTCCTTACGGAAACGAGATATTCGGAGCTAATTACGCGAGCAGGCGTTATTTTCAAAAGCCTTTGAATGACCTTAGTTTGGCGGAAGCGTCTTTGCTGGCCGCGTTACCTAAGGCTCCCGGAGAGATGAACATTTGCAGAACCTACGGTATGGACGCGGCAAAATTGAGGGCTGAAATTATCATAAATAGAGCCTTTCAATATAATTGGATTTCAAAAGAAGATTGGAGACAGGCTAAGAGAGAAGTAGAGGACTTCTACTTACCTCCCAGGGAATTACGCATCAGTTCTACCATTCATGCCGTTTTAGCTATGACGGAATATTTCCGTGATGAAAAAAAATATGAAGAACACATGGTTAGCAATCTTAATAACACTATTAGGACCAGTGTAGATTTAAAATTGCAGGAAGAAGTTCAGGATATTATCGACGGCAGGATTTCGGATTTAAGAAAAGCCGGAGCTTCGAATGTGGCTGTAATGGTAATTAGGAAGGAAACAGGCGAAATACTTTCTTATTTGGGTTCAGAGAACTATTACGATCGTAGCAACGCGGGTTCGATAGATTACGCGAGAGTACCGCGTTCAACGGGTAGTTCATTAAAACCTTTTCTTTTTGCTCTTGGTATGGAGTGGCTTGGATATACCGCCTCTACCGTACTTAGAGATATAGGGCATGATTTCGGAGAGGGACGAAATACTTTTATTCCTGAAAATTATGACAAGGAATTTATGGGACCTGTGCTGTATAAAACAGCGCTTGCCAACAGTCGCAACATTCCCTCTATTCATGTTATTAAAGATTTAGGTGTGGAGCGAACATACAAATATTTTGTTGGTTTAGGTCTTGCTCCGGGTGAAAACGACCCTCTATATTACGGACTCGGTCTCGCTATCGGAGGTCTTTACACCAGTCTCAGTCAGGTATGCGAGTCCTATCTGGTTCTTGCTAACGAAGGAAAGAAGACGAAGCTAAGCTGGGTCGCGGACCCGGATATGAGTTACAAAAGAACCAGGCTTATGAGGTCTGATATAGCAAAACAAATACAGAGATTCTTATCCGACCCATTAGCCAGATTGCCGACCTTTCCGAGGTTGGGATATTTGGAATATCCTTATCCTGTTGCCGTGAAAACGGGTACTTCACAGGGATACCGGGATGCCTGGACTATCGGCTGGTCTGACAGGTATCTCGTAGGTGTTTGGGTGGGACATCACGACAATTTGTCTATGAAACAGGTAAGCGGTTACGCTCACGCGGCGCCTATCGTTAAAAAGATTTTCGGGTTACTTCATCCTGAGAGAAAAGAAGGCTTAGATGACAGGGAATTCCCTCCGCCTCGAGATTATGTACAGGTTCCGATTTGCCGTTTGACAGGCAGGCTGGCGGATAGGAATACTCCTTATGTTTCACTGGATTATTTTAAACCCGGTACAGAACCCACCGAATACAGTGATGTTGTCAAAATTATCGCAATCGATAAAAGAAATAATTTGCTCGCTCCTCCGGGTTGTCCGAAAAAATATGTTGTTTATAAAAAATTTGTCGTTCTGGATCCGATTTTTAAAGATTGGGCTGCTTCTCAGGGACTTAATACTACACCTATTGAGTATAGTCCTGTAGACGGTTATGAAAAGAAACCCGAGGATTATGAAGTTGAAATAACTTATCCCAACGCCAATTCCCGATTCTACATAGACCCAGAGATGCCAGAGGATGAAGCGGTTATAACCATTAATTGTAACGTGGTGCCGAGTTCTAAAGAAGTGTTATGGTTTGTAAATGAACGGGAGTTTAAGGTTTCTGAATATCCGTACGCTCTTAATTTGCCCATGAAGCCGGGAAAGTATGTCCTTGAGGCAGCAGTCCCTTATACCGATTGTAAAAGTCAAGCTATAAGTATAGAGGTGTATTGATAGCCGAAGCGCTAAGCGTTAAAAATCATAATTTTTGATGCTCACTCTTTTTCTTATCTTTTTGATTGCTTCCTCAGTACGTTCTTGCGTTTTTTCGTTTTTATCTTTCATGAAAGTTTTTAATGGCTTTAGTGCCCTAACGTCGCCGACTTTGCCGAGAGAATAAACCGCTGTCGATTGAACATCTATATTGCTGTCATTAAGTAATCTTATTAAAGGTTCCACAACTTTGGGGTCTTTTATTCCTCCGAGGGTGCAGGCAACTGCTTTACGTGTATCTGAATTCTTAGTTTCTTCGAGTAATTTAAGTAATGTTTCAATGGCTCTGGTATCATTGAATTTACCCAGAGAGCTGGCAACAGCCTTCCGAGTATCTGAATTTTCTGTTTTATCGAGTAATTTTATTAATGGTTTAATAGCTATAGGGTCATTCAGTTTTCCGAGAGAGCTGGCAACTGCCCTACGGGTACCTGGATCTTTTTCATTATCGAGTAATTTTATTAATGGTTTAATAGCTTTAGGATCTTTTATGTTTCCGAGGGCGTATGCCGCATTTTTTCGGATTTCCGGATTTTTAGAGTTCAATATTAAGAGTAGAGGTCTAGTTGCGCTTGTATCTCCGATTCTACTCAGAGCTTGAATTGCTTCTTCTACGACCATATCTGATTTATCGTTCAATGTTTCAATTAAAGGGTTCACAGCCCGGAGGTCTTCTATCCTTCTAAGAGCATCAGCCGCTTCTTTTCTAACACAAGAATCGTCGTCTTTTAATGAATTTATCAAGGGTTCTACTGCCTTTTTATCTTCTATGCCACCTAATGTTAAAGCCGCGCACATCCTTATTAGACGAGATTCATGATTTAAAGCTTTAATTAACTTATCAACAGCATAAACTCCAAAAAAATTAAGCTCGTATATAATACAATTCATCAAATCTATGTTTTTAGTGTCGAAAGCTTCAATCAATGCCGGAATTGCTGATTTATCCTTTATTTCTCCCAGAGCACCAACAGCTGATCTACAAACACTCTCGTCTTCATCTTTAAGTAAATTAATTAAAGGACCTACCGCCTTCGGGTTCCTGGATTCACCCAGTGCGTAAGCAATTGTAGATCTAACTTCAGGAGAATCATCTTTAAGTCGACCTATCAAGAATTCAACAAAATTTTTATTTACAGCAGAATTATTGAAACGTTTTATTACTTCTAAGGCATTTTCTCTTACTTTTTCCTTTTCGCTTATTGCCGCTTCCATTAAAATATAACCGCATTTTTCTTCCGCTGACATATTTTTATTTGTTAATTTTATATTCAGTAGATAATCTCTAAAATCTTCCGAAATAAAATTTTTGGCAGTGTTTAATCCTAAATCATTCAATAAATAGAAAGCTGTTTCTCTGCCGGTCTCGTCATGCTCTACCAGAGCAATTATCAAAAATTTTGCGACTTCTTTTTTATCAAAACCTTTCAGGGCTGAAAAAGCTTTACTTCGAGTCCTGGAATTTTTTGCTCCCAGAAGATTTACTAGATCTTCAATTGATTGAGACTTTTTTGTAAATTTAAGAGGTAATGTAGTTTCATCTTTTATTTCTTTATTCTCTTCTTTATCTTTTTGAAGAAACTGCGTAACAAATAAACTTTCTCCTTTATAAATTAATGCTTTTGCTGCTGCCGACTGTACTCCCTCGTCTTCATCTTTCAAGGCATATTTTAAAGGTTTTATTATTCTGCTATCTTCAAACCAGTGTAAAGCATCTATCGCTTCTTCTCTGACCTCGGGTCTTTCGTTTTTTAATAGGAGAATTAAAGGATCTATTGCTTTCTCATCCTCAATATCCACTAATGCCCAATGAGCGCGAGAACGAACCATTTCATCACTGTCTCTCAAAGCCTCGATAAGGGGCTTAGTTGCCCGTTTATCCTTGATTTCTCCTAAAGACCATGCTGCTGCTTCTCTAATATAATCTTTTTCGTGCTTTAAAGCTTTTATTAAAGGTTTAACCGCTTCTTTTGCTTTTAACTCACCGAGTACGCAGATAGCGGCGAATTGACCATCTTTAGGGTCGTCTTTGAGTCTAACGGATCTACCATATCCGCAAAACCTTGAACGTATGTGAGAAGGGCTGCAATAATCTTCTTGGGAATATAAATCGATATTTAAATCTTTTAATATTTTTTCTGTCTCTTCTTTGTCATTCTTAGGCTCTTCCCTCATGCATTCAATCAAAGGTTTTATAGCAGTAGTGTATTTTTTTTCTCCGATTACATACGCTGCTATCCACCTCACAATCGTACATTCATTCTTTAAGGCTTTTATTAAGACTTCAGGCTCAACTCCTATTCTTGTTAAAGACCGTACCGCGGCGATTCTTACGCCAAAGTCATCATCATTTAGTGCTAAAATTAAAGGGTCTATAGCTCTTTTGTCTTCTGGTATCATTAAAGCAAACGCAGCCTCCCGGCGTAAAACAAAATCTTTATCTTCTAGCAGAGTAAGTAAAGAATCAAGAGCTGTTTTATTGTTACGCCCCAGACATCCGAGCGCCTTTGATATTCCTCTTCTAACTTCGCCATTTTGTTCTTTTCGTAAAGCTGCAATTAAAGGAACAATAGCTTTTGGGTCTCCTATTTCTTTGAGCGTTCTAACAGAATATTTTCGTACGTTAGGGTTGTCATGATTGATGGTTGTAAGAAGAGAATCGACCGATTTGGAACCGAGTCTTGCTAAAGCTTCTGATACCCAATCCTTATATTTTCTATTTTCTGTACGTAGTATTTTTATTAGAGTTCCTACAGATTGGGGTGTTGACTCCCTTAGTATTCTCCTTATATCGTTGTAATCTAACCTTCCCTTGTCTTCAATCTGTTGAAACCCTTCAATTATTATACGCGCGGCTCTTATACTGTTTGTTTTAGCTAAAGCATTAGCTGCCGCATAACGAAAAAATAGTATAGGGCATTCTGATGTAGGAGTATTCATGTAAATATCCGCGAGGGCGTCAATACTTGAAGTATCTCCTATTTCGCCTAAAGCTTCAATTGCGGTGAAGGTGCTGCAGGGAGGTTTTGTCTCTAAGATTGAAAGTAAGGGCTCTACGGCACGCTTATCTCCTATTTTGCCCAGTGCTTCGGTCGCTCTGAATCTCACGTCTTTGTCATTTATTAAGTCGATTAAATGCATTACCGCAGAAGTATCTCCTATTTCCCCTAATGTTTTTGCGGCACTCCATTTAGTGGAACGGGTCCCTATTTTTAATTCTTTAATTAACGTAGGAACCATCTTCTTATTCGGAAAACTACATATTGTATGAAATATAGCTGAACGGATTTCAGAATCTGGTTTTTCTTCCAGTATATCAATTAAAGGATTTACTACTATTGAGTCTCCTATTTTTCCAAGAGAATTAATTGCTTTTACTCTAAGAGATGTCTCGGTTAATGTATCTTTAGATATAAAAAGTAAAGGTTTTATAGCTCTTTTATCTTGTCTTTTACCCAAGATTTCTATGGATCGAGATTGTATACCTCCACGTTCTAACTTAAGAGATTGTATCAGATACTCAATTACGAGGGAATTTTCAATGTTCTCGAGAATCTCTAATACATAGTTTCTAAGCCATCCCTCATTATCAACCAATTTTCTGCCAAGGTTTTTATCTAATAATATTTTTCCCAAAGGCTCTATAGACCGTGGATCTCTGAGTTTTTTTAAAGTCAAAATTGCACCATATTGTATGCTAGAATTATCATTGTACAGAGCGTCTATAAGGAAATTTATTATTTGGGAATTTTCTGAGTTAAGCAACTCTTTAATGATTTCTTCGCGTTCTCTGTAGTTCTCGTCGTACCTGTCAGTGATGGCAAATTGTTGAATCAAAGATTTAACTTTATTGTCACTTAACTTAGCATAAATATTTAAAGAAAAAGATAACGAAAAGATAAATAGTATTAAACACTTTTTTAAGTAAATTCTATCCATTTTTATTAAAACCATTGTATACTGATATTAGTAATATACTCTATCTTTGTCAACCATTGTTAGTTTTCGAATTGTATAGAAGTTATTCCAACATTTGAAGGTAATCGAGGGGGGTGAGTTCATTGCCCTCGATTTTTAAAATCATCATGTGTAAATGTGTTGGGCATCGTTTTACCCAGGCATTCTTGCCGCTCCTTCCCATTGTGCCGATAGGTGTACCCTTGTTACAAAAATCTCCTCCTTCGACAAAAATAGAATCCATGTGCGCGAAATAAAATATTTGATTATCGTACGGGTCCAGAGCCCAGACGTAATTTCCTCCTCTTATTCCCGAACCTTTTACCCAGGCTTTAAAAATCGAAAGTATCATTAAATCGACAGGCGCGGCGATATTGACCGGTTTTCCGTCGTTATCATCCACACAATCCTGATTTTTATCAAGAATAAAAATGTCGTAAGCGGGATGTCCTCCGTGTTTGTTTCCATCGTAAAAATCGTATCCTTTTATGGTCGAACCCCCGTAATAAATATCCGGTTTAAATCCCCCTTTTCCGAGTGCGTCCATGCCGTATCCATCGACGGGAAAAGCCCATGAAGTTATTAAGGTATCAAATTTGTATTTTTCCGCATAATTTTTCAGTTCTGCATGTAGAGAAGGAAATACTTTTTTAGCGGAATCTTTTGAAATTGTCTGATTTCTTACCGCTTTTTCAAAATTATCCCATTTATCGATAGCACTCGAACTTTCTTCAATAGAAAAAGTAGGTTCGAATCTTCTTAAGGTAGGTTCTCCGAGAGGAATATAATCTGACAAATAATTAAAGTATCCTTCGATAGCAAACCAGCCCTCAGTACCTCTTGAGCCGGCTGCTTTTTCTATATGGAGTTCTTGCGCGGGCATATAACTATAACCGATTAAATACAACTTTTTACCTTCACTAGACTTGCAAACATCCAGTATTACGGAAGCGTGACCTATTCCTCCGCCTTCGTTTTGAACTATCATATCGCCGGGTATTAGTTCGTCGACACTTACTTTCTCACAGCCTTTTTTTAAAGAGTAAGAATTCGAATATGAAAAAGCCCACTTTAAAAACCCGGAGTAAGTTTTTCCGCTGCCTGTAAATTTCTTCTTGTTTCCGCTATAATCGAATAGATAGAGAGAGTCTAATTTATTCATGTCTTTGTGGTATTCCGCCCAGAATCTGAGGCAATAGTCCGCGCATTGTTCCAAGTCCGATTTAAATAAGAGAGGCATATCTACGACCGCGAAAACATTATAGAAATAATCAAGGCTAATCATATAACCCCTATATTCCAGAATTATCGAGTTTTCTTTTAAAGGAAGGTTTTGAATCCAGTTACTGTAAGACCCTTCAGGGAAATTTATCCTGACATAGCCATTAGGTGTATCGATAGAGTTTCTGATAGTCTTTTCCTGTGCTATAGATTCGAGATTTAAGACCAGAAAAAGAATTAGAAAGGTTCCGATTTTTTTCATTTTTTTACCACCTTTTACTGTTTTTTTAACACTTTAAATCCATTTAATTTATATTAATGATATACATGGGCGGGTCTGGGTTGACTGGGATTTACCCATTCTTTTAAAAAATCTACTTTATCTTTCTTATCATTATAAAAATTTTGCCATAGGCGCTCTTCAACTAAGAAATAAGGCATTTTTATCTCGACAGGTTTTTCGTATTCTCCTGAAGCCAGATAAGGTTCAAAGTGGATAATGCCAAAACCATATACAATTCTATAATATTCATCTAAATTTTCAACCGGCGTGAAATGAGTTCCTTCTATTCCGGTAATATACCAGATAAATGAACTTAGTCCCTTATGCGCGATGATTTTTTTATCCGCGGGAACATAATCCTTAACCTTTAGCATAGATGAATATAAGTTACTGTAATTGGGATATCTTCTTGTATGAAAAGTTTTAATTTGGGAAGGTATTTGGCTCATAAGAAGTATCGATGTTATAATCAAAAATATTTGTGAAGTCTTTTTAAGCCTCTTTTTTGAAATTGAAACAATAGAGCCGATAAATATACAGCAAGGAACCGTATTTATAATTAAGAATCGAAAAGCTATGAAATCCCAGTCGAATTTAAGAAAAGGGAATATTAATATGAAAGAAAAAAACAGGAGAGCAGTTAAAAAATATTTTTGCTGTTTTCGAATTTCAGGGTTTTTAAGGAAAGCTCTTAAAAACGGAATAAATAAAAACGGTATAACATGCAATAAAATTAGTTCTATCTTGGTTCCAATATTTCTTATAAAAATGATTTTCTTAAATCTGTCTACGATTCCGCTGTACAGAGTAAAAGAACTTAGAAAATTTTTTAAGTCCACTAATCGTAGAGGAGATAGAAAGATTGTAATGATAATAATTATTAAAAAAGAACTGCAAGTAAGTAGAAGGAGTTTCCTATTAGCCGTAATTTTTTTACGTAAGTTCTGGTTAAATATCAATATTATTATAAAATAAATAATTAGAAAAAGTATAGCTAACGCTCCCATCAATTTATGTGTAAGTAGAGTTAATATAAAAAACAAAAAGGTATATTTAAAATATTTTTTATTATCGAGGCTAATGCTTAAAAAAAGCATAAAAAACAGAAAAAAACTCATACTGATGTTGTTTTTTTGCAGTTCGAAACCCAGAAAATTTTGAGTATAGGAAGAGAGAAATAATATTCCACATAGGAAAGCAATCCATTTATTTATATTCAATCTTATTAGTAAAAGGTATAGGATAATTGCGTTTAAAGCGCCGAATAAGAGAGCTGCAATTTTATTGCTGAATACGACATCTCTTGAAAATATCGCGAAGAATCGCAAGATTTGGAAAACAAGTGAATTATCCGCGATCAATAATTGCCCTGTTTCCTTTAGTGCGCGAACCTGCAGGGCATAATAGTAACCGTCGAAACCTACGGCGAACGAGTTATGAAAAAGAAAAAAAACGCGGATTAAGATTGTAAGCGAACAGAGAATAGCGATATGTAAAAATAAGGTTAGATTTTCACTTTCTAAGAAAGGCTTACTTAAATTATGTTTATTTGATTCCAAGGGTTTTTTTGAGTCTTTTAGTAATAATACTCCGGTTCTTCCTCGATTCTTTTAATTAATTTAATGGTATTATTTTTAAGATCTAATTTAACAATAGAGATTTGCCTTCTTTCTTCACCCCAAACTTTGTTATAATCGCATAAAAATATTTCCCCTTTATAGAACCGCCACCTGACAATTTTTTCTCCTTTCCCGGTGGAACTTATATAATCATATTTGCAGAATATTCTGCCCCAGTTAGACGATTTTAAATATTTGACATTATGTTCATCTATAAATATAAGTTTTTCGTCTTTATAAGTGTATTCGGGGTTATCTAAGATCTTTTTTATCATATCCTTATTTTCTTCGATAGATGTTTCTATATCTAGGATTAAAGCTAAATTTGCCTTATCGGTTTCAGTTAAAAGAGCGTCTGAGTATTCGGGATTAATTTTATACCAGCTTTTTGAATTGAAATATTCCTGATATTTAGGTGTTTCAAATTGTCTTCCGTGTCTTGCGTATACCTCATTTCTTAATAGTGCTAATTCTTCGTTTGTTTTACAAACCAGGTCTTCAGGAATTAGCATCTTGTCGGGATAAAGTTCAACTTCGATTTCTTTATAAGTATACTCCGGTTTATCTGTTGCTTTTTCGGCTAAAGGTTTATTTGTTTCAGGAGAATTTTCCAGGCTGAGAATTAAAGCCACATTTTTCTTATCGGTTTCGGTTAAAAAGGCATCAGAGAAATGAGGGTTTACTTTATACCACTCCTTTGAATTGAAATAATCCTTATATTTAGGTGTTATAAATTTTCTTCCGTATTTCGCGTAAATTTCATTTCGTAAGAACGTTAATTCCGTATCTGTTTTGCCGCGCAGGTCTTCAAGTTTTAATACATAATTATTAGGAAATTCGTCTTTGTATCCAGGTAACGGTTTTTTATCTAACTCGAGTTTTACTTGAATTGTATCTACGCTTTTTGTTTGGTTGTATGAAAACGGAACAGTTTTTTTACTGAAAAAGTCTTTGTCAAAAGTAAAACGATTACTTTTAACAAACAAATTACTGTTATATATATTATATTTCATTTCAAAGGGTGTTTTTCCTAAGACATTTCCTTTACAAGAAACCGTTGTCCCTTCCGGAGTCGACTCGAAATATATTGTCATATTTTTATGATACACAAATTTAACGGTGGATATATAAACTACAATTAGAATAACTATTAAGGAAACTAACAAAATGATATTCTGTGTTTTTTTGTTTTTCATTCCTACCTCCCTTATTGTTTACATATTAATTTTTAACATAACCAACTACAATGTCAAGATAATCTTTTCTTAAACTCTACTTTGTCTTTTGTCGAATCAGGTTCCATATCTAAATCTTTTCTTTTAAGAGTATATATTAAAGTCATTAATATTATTCTTATATTGTACTTAAGGTTTCTCTTTCTAACATAAATATTGTCGAGTTTTACTTGCAGTTTCTTATTTAGGATACCGTTTTTTAACAGATATATTTGAGGTAACCCGGTCCATCCGGGGGGGACGCTGGTTCTGTTTTTTGCGTCCAGCCCGTTTAATAGGTTTTCAGGGAGGGGCCTCGGACCCACAAAACTCATTTTCCCTATGAGAATCAAATATAGTTCAGGTATCTCATCGAGGTGGTATCTCCGCAGAAGTCTTCCGCACCAGTTTAATCTATTCTGCTCAAAGAAAATTCTCCCGCATTCTTTTCCCGGTAACATTGTTTTAATTTTAAAATGTTTATAGAGTTTTCCGTTTTGTCCAATTCTTTTCGATATGTATATTGGAGGGAATCCAATGAATAAGCAGGATAGAATGAGAGGAATTATAAGGAAAGGAAAAAAAAGGATTATTAAAATTAACGACAAAATAATGTCAAATAATCTAATTGGTTCTAGCACTGCTTTAAAATTATTATTCATAATAATGTTTTATTATCTCCTTAAACATTGTACCTCTAACAAATAAGTCTGTATAAAAAGGTGCCCCGCTGCAACCTGGGGAAAGCAGTAAAGTGCCTTTTTTTAAATTTGAAAGATATTCAATCCCTGATTGGACTGCTCCTTCAAGGTTATGAACCTTTAGAATTTTTTCTTCTGCAGTATTTTTTAGAAGTGGTTCGATCTTATCGCTGGCTAAATCTTCATGAAAAAGTACAATTTTATCTGAGAATTCCTTTAGTTTTTTTGCAACTGTGTTGTAGGATAAATTTTTATGGTCTCCGCCGCCAAATATTGTAACAAGAGGAAAGTTTTTTACAGCTTGCAGGGCTAATATGACGGATTCTGGCGTTGTTGCCGCGGAATCGTTTATAAAATTAATTCCTTCTTTTTTACCCAAAAATTCAAATCTATGAGGAACGCCTTCAAACTTCTTAAAACTTTCTTTAATACCACTGATTTCAAATCCGTAGACTTTCATACAGCAAATAGCTGCTAATAAAAGTTCTAAATGATGTTTTATTTTTAAATTTGGAGGGAGATTTTCATGTTTTTCAACAAATTTTTTGGCGCGGCTTGTTTTGAAGAAAATATTACCTTCTTCGCAGAAGCAAATTCCTTCTGCATCCACTGAATTTATAGGCGAATCAGAGAAAAATATCTTTTTTGCTTTTGTATCTATATTTCTTAATTTCTTATCTTTCCAGGGCAAGACAATAAAATCGTCTTTTTTCTGGTTTTTTGTTATAAAAAATTTATCGTTCCAGTAATCATTAAGATTTTTATAGTGATTTAAATGGTCTGGAAAAAAATTTAGCCAACAAGAAATATGAGGTGATTTTTTATGTCTCCCCATGTGTTTTAATTGCCAGGAAGAAAGTTCCAGAACGAATCTCTTATCCGGATCATCCACATATCTTAAAGGGGATATACAATTATTCCCGGACGCAATAGCATTAACGCCTAATTCTTTTAGCATATGTTCAATCAGGAAAGTTGTGTAACTTTTCCCCTTGGTGCCAGTTATACCTATGTAAGGTTCTGTAACTATTTCCGAGAAGATACCCATTGGAGTATCAATTATGCTGCCGTTTTTTTTAGCTATTTTCAGATATTCGTTACTTCCATCGATAACTGGATTCGCGATGACAATATCCGCGTTTTTAAAATCAATAGATTCGTGTTTACCGATTTTTAAAGTGATATTCATATTTTGAATTTTATCGATTGATTTTTTGAGAACTAAAAGGTTGTTTTTATCCGTAACTGTAACAATAGCTCCATTCCTTTTTGCGAATATGGTTGCTCCCACTCCTCCGTCTTTTGTCCCGAGACCCATAATAAGAACTTTTTTATTCTTTAATTGTTTTCGAGATTTTATCACATTCACTATATAACCCCAAACAAAATCTTATCTAATGGTCTAACCCTTAAATATTCCGGATATTTCTCCTGATACATTTCAAATAACATGTCACCGAGCCAGATATTATCTTTTGAATAACAGCAATCTTCCGGGGAATATGTTGATTTTATAGAGCTAAAATCAACATTTGAATTACAAGGTTGATTTTCAAAACCATTCCCGATGAATCGCTGACAAGCTGCCAATTTTTGGTCACTGGTTACAAGAATGGTTTTATCGCCGGCGTGACACTTCAATTCTGGAATTCTCATGCCTAACAGTAGACGATGGTGTCCTCCAATTTTAATGTTGTATTTATTTGAAATTTTATAAACTTTCCGCAGCATGTCAAATTTTTCTTCTTTTCTCATTTTGCTCTGGTGAAGTAAAGAAACCGATAAATTTTGTAATTTTAGAGAATGCTTAATATATTTTATAAAATCTTCGAATCCGTCCAGAGTTTGAGTATCGAGAACCATATTTATGTAAATGAGGAAACCGTTCTCTTTTAGTAGTTTAATACTACTAACGACTTTTTCAAAAGAGTTAGATGAATCTTTTAGCAATCTTCTTTTATTGTTTATTTCTTCGCAGCCGTCTAAAGAAGTAATATGAATTAGATTTTTTTTGTATGGTAGAGTATCTTTGATTGTTTCGGAGTCAATTAAGGTGCCATTTGTATTTATAACCACCATAGCTTTTGGAAAAGATATTGTAAATTTTTTTATCAGTTTAATTATTAAATCGATTTTTAAATAAGGTTCTCCTCCTGTAAACCTCAGTTGCGGATTTATATTTTTATCTTTTAAATCATTTGTAAATTTATCCACTACCTTATAGAAAAATTCATCGTCACCTTCTTTTTGGCTTTTCTGGTCAGGGATATAACAGTAGACACATTCACTGTTACATTTCTGAGTAGGCATCAAATATAAACTGGAAACCATTTAAAACCCTCCGCGGCAATCGAAAGGTGTTATATGATATGGCAGTGAAGCTTTACAAAAAGATGCTTTAACTCCATTTTCTTGAAAAAGCTTTGCCAGATTCTTAAATAAAGATAACCGGTATTCAAGGTTAGGGTGTTGAGGTTCTTCCGTAATTCCCTGGTATTTTGAAAGGAAATTTTCAAATAATTTTTCAGGTAAAACTTCTTTTATATCGTTTTTTATTTTTTTATTAATCCGTAAAGTTTCTGCTGTAACAGCTGTAGGTTTCAATTTGCACAACCAGTTTGCAAGATCCCAAAGTCTTTCTCCGTCAGTAATTCCCGGTATAATCGGGTCTATCTTGACTACGGTTCTTACCCCGGTATTAACTAATTCTTCGATAACCTTTTTCCTTTTAGTAATCGAAGGTACATCTGGTTCCAACATTTTGACGCTATTATCGTCCAGAGTATTGAGAGAAATTGCCGCGAAAGTATTTTCTGCTTTAAAGAACTTTTTATCCCTGAGTATTAAGTTTCCTTTGGTAATTACAAAATAAGGAAGGCTATTATCTGATAGGAATGAAAGAATTTTTTCTGTCCTTTTTTCTTTTTCTTCAGAAGGTGGGTATGAATCTGTCCAGGGAGAAAGATAAACAGGATATCTTGTTTGATTCTCGCTTAATAAATGATTTTTAATCTTGTCTAAATCAGATGAAATATAAGCATTGTTATTTGGTTTAGTTTTTGATATACAATACACACAATGATAGTGACATTTTGGATATACATCTATTTCAAAATTTATAGGACATTTACCTTCGTATTTTGCCATCAGTTTTGCCTTAATTCTCTAAAAACTTGATTAAGTATCGAACAAGCGAGGTCGACGTCTTTTTCTTTTATAATGTAAGGTGGGGTTAAGCGAAGAACGTTATCATTAACGACACTAACAATTAAGCCTTTATCGAGGCATTTTTCTACTATATTGTCTGGCGTTTTTTTTAGTTCGATCCCGATCAGTAAACCAATTCCTCTGATTTCTCTTACGACTTCAGGATATTTTTTGGCAACGTTTTCTAACTTTTGTTTTAAATATTTTGATATGTTTTGAATATGTTTTATGAATTTTGCATCCTGCAATTTTTCCAGTAAGATTATACCCGCCTGGGAGGCAACCGGGTTTCCGCCGAAAGTGGAGCCGTGGTCGTTTATTTTTAGAACTTTGGAAAAGCAATTTTTTGTTATTAATGCTGATATAGGTAAGCCTCCACCTAAAGGTTTACCAAGCAGTAAAACGTCCGGTTCTACTCCGAAATGCTGATAGGCGAATTTTGTCCCAAGTCTACCCAGCCCACATTGAATCTCATCATAAATTAAAAGAATATTTTTTTTATCGCATAAAGTACGAATATGTTTTAAGTATTTTTTATCGGCAGGTATAATTCCTCCGTCACCTAGTACAGGTTCCATTAAAATCGCGCAAGTATAATCATCCACAGAAGAATTAATGGCATCTATATTATTAAATGGTACTTCTTTAAATCCCCCGAGCATTGGACCTATTCCCTGGTAAAATTTTTCCTGGTTGCTTGCGCTTAGAGCACCGTAGGTACGGCCGTGAAATGAGGATGACATAGTTATTATTTTATAGTTCTTTGTGTTTTTTTTATTGTTGCCCCATTTTCGAGCTAGTTTGATACTTAAGTCGACTATTTCAGCACCGCTATTTGCAAACATAACCTTGTTCCCAAAACTACAACTAATTAACTCCTGTGCTAAAGAAATTTGTGATTTCTCGTAATAATGATTTCCTGCATGAATAAATTTTTTAAGCTGGGTTTGCATTGCATTGATTTGGAGTTTGTTATTATGTCCGAGACATAAAACTCCATGTCCGGTAAAAAAATCGAGGTATTTATTTCCTTTTGAATCGTAAAGCCAGCAATCTTTACCTTTGTCCCATACTCTTTTTGCCCTATTTATTGTTTTAACAATAAACTGTTCTCCTAAAGTGTAAACGTCAGTTTCCATTTTATTCGGTTTTCCTTTTAGAAATAATAGGGAAATAGGCGTAGAGTGTCAAGACTCTTTATTAAGATACAGCAATCTTGACAATTAAAATATAATTAGTTATAGATATTTAAAAGCAAAGGAGGATTTTATTAAAACAAAAAATTTAATAGAAGGATGTTGGGTTAGCGGAGAATCAGAAAAGACATTCGAAAACAGAAATCCTGCAAACGGTGATGACCTCATAGGAATATTTCCCGAATCTACCAGGGAAGACGTTAAAAAAGCAATTAAATCTGCTGTAAAATATAGAGAGATCTGGTCTGAAATGCCGATACAGGAAAGAGCAGACATAATAGGTGAATTTGGGAACTTATTAATAAAAGAAAAGGAATCTCTTGCGAGAATAATTACCCGGGAAAACGGAAAGCCTCTCAGGGAAGCGAGGGGGGAGGTTCAAGAAGGAATAGATACCGCTTCATTCGCGTATAGTAAAGCAAAAACCGATTTAGGAGTGACAGTTCCTTCGGAGTTTTCAGGTAAATTTGCTTACACTATGGTAAATCCGGTTGGGACAGTCGGTATTATAACCCCCTGGAATTTTCCCGTTGCCATTCTCTGCTGGAACTTGATACCCTCTTTACTTATGGGGAATACAGTTGTTTTCAAACCTTCTCCGGAAGCCCCAGCGGCATCTTCAAAAGTTATTGAGCTTTTTCTTGAATCTGGAATTCCAAAGGGTGTAATCAATATAGTTCATGGAGTGGGAAAGACGATTGTGGAAGAAATCGTTGAGAATCCGGATGTTAGAGTTATAAGTTTCACAGGTTCTACTCGTGTGGGCAGGAAGATTGCTGAGCTTGCGGGGAGAAATTTGAAGAGAGTTGGTTTAGAATTAGGAGGAAAAAACCCTCAGATTGTTTTGGAAGACGCGGATCTGGAAAACGCGGTGCAGGGTGCTGTTTGGGGAGCATTCGCGACAACGGGACAGAGATGCACATCTACTTCAAGGCTTCTTCTGCAGGAAAACATCTATGATGAATTTTTAGAGTTGTTTTTGAAAAAGGTAAAAGAAATAAAAATAGGGAATGGCTTGGAGGAGGAAACTGAAATAGGCCCCATCATAAATGAACGTAGGTTAGATACAATTCTTCAATATATAGAAAGCGGGAAAAATGAAGGGGCAAAATTGATCCTGGGCGGTAAAAGAATCCGCGGAGACAAATATGATAAAGGTTATTTTTTAGAACCGACAGTATTTACTGATGTTAACTCAAAGATGAAAATCGCTCAAGAGGAGATTCTTGGTCCGGTACTTTCGGTTATTAAAATCTCTGATTTTCAGGAAGGGATAGAAATCGCCAATGATGTTGATTATGGTTTATCTTCGTCTATTTACACCAAGAATATTGATCTGGCTATGGAGGCTGTCGAAAGGCTTGAGGCTGGTATGGTATACGTTAATGCTCCTACAATAGGGGCTGAATGCCATATGCCTTTCGGTGGTGTTAAGAGTTCTGGAAACGGTTTTAGAGAAGGGGGTCAATGGGCTTACGAATTGTACGGAGAAATTAAAGCCGTGACAATAGATTATTCCGAAAAGCTCCAAAAAGCTCAAATCGATAGATTTAAAGATGAAAGGAAAAGTTGATCGTCTGTTTTTTTAAAAAAGTCGAATTAATTCTATTTTGTTGTTCTATACACATTTAACCTGGCGGTATTTTAAAGGTATGTTATCTTAGATTATGAAAATCGTGATCGATGAAAATGTCTTATTGGGAATGGAAACTTTCTCTTTAATCGGAGAAGTTGTGTCGGTTCCGGGTAGAGCGATAACTCCTGAGGTTATTAAGGATGCAGATATTCTCGTTGTCCGTTCCGTTACAGAGGTGAATGAAGAACTACTAAAGAATAGTAATATTAAATTTGTAGGTTCAGCGACCGCTGGTATAGACCATGTAGATACCGAGTATTTAGAGAGCAGAGGTATCGGTTTTGCTAGTGCTCCGGGTAGTAATTCAAATTCGGTGGCGGAGTATGTGATAACCGCTTTATTACTGCTCGATAGAAAAGAAAAGCTTTCTCTTGAAGAAATGAGCCTCGGAGTTGTCGGCGTCGGAAATGTTGGGAGTAAAGTTGTGAAAAAAGCGGAAAGGTTGGGGATTGAAGTTTTACAAAATGATCTTCCCCGTTTTAGAGAAACAAAAAATGACGTTTTCCGGGAACTTGATGAATTAATGGGTTCTGACGTTATAACTTTGCATGTTCCTTTATCCTATTCCGGTGTGGATAAAACTTTTAATTTGTTCGATGAAAGGAGAATACATAAAATGAAACAGGGTAGTGTTTTGATAAATACTGCCAGAGGTAAAGTTGTCGAGGAGTCCGCTTTAAAATCCGCTTTGGGACAAGGTGATTTATCCGGAGCCATATTAGACGTCTGGGCGGAGGAACCTGATATAGATAAAGAATTACTCGAAATGGTCGATATCGGAACTTCTCATATCGCGGGTTACTCTTATGACGGAAAAGTTAAGGGGACGAGAATGGTCTTCGACGCTATTTGTGAGTTTTTTTCGATAGATAAGGAATGGAAAGTAGAACTGCCTCCGCCTGAAGTTCCTTATATAGAAGAAACGATTAGTGAAACTGAAAACTTCGCGGAAATTATAGCTGATGTTGTTTTCAGGGTATATGGTATCAAAAAAGATGACAGAAAATTGAGACAAATACTAAATCTCGAAGGAAAAGAAAAAAGAGATTACTTTGACGCCTTAAGAGCAAATTATCATATTAGAAGAGAATTTTTTAATACTTGCCTTAAGTTGAATACAGAAAATGAACGCCTGAAGAATCGTTTCAGGGCTTTGGGCTTTGATGTTTTGGATTGAGCGTACTGTGAGGCGATAGCTTGACAATTTGAGTTCAATGTTTAGATTTTATATGAATAAAAATATAATAGTACAAGAAGGGGGAAGCAATGAAGAAATTTAAGTTATCTATTTGTCTGGTTATTGTTTTTTTAATATTTAGTTGTGTAGACCCGGACGCAAATCCGGACAACCCTGATTTGAGGGTTATAAATGGTTTGGAAGATTATAAAATATCAAAAATGAATTTTAACAATCAACTTTTCCTTGGATTCACTGAATATTTGTTGCCCGGAGAACAAACCGAATATATGAAAGTGGATGCCAGTGACAACGTAATGTTATCATACCGATGGGAAAATGTTAATAATCCGAGTGATAGTGGTGAAACTGGTAAGTTGTTTACTGAAGGTAATTTTGAAGGGTTTCAGGAGAACAATACTTATACTTTAAGCATAACCGGTGACAAGAATGTGCCGACCATGTACGTATTCCAGCCATAAATTTTCTGATATTCAGTGTGATATAATTCTTATTTAATATATATAGAGGAGTTTATTATGGAACCTAATCTTATATCTAAGATGATACCAAAAACGCTTGATGGAATTATAATGTGGATTATAGCATTCGCGATGGTATTTCTACTGTTTAGAAATTACGATAAAGCCAATAAAAAAGAAGAGAAGTTCTGGACAAGAGAAAATTATGTAGAAAATTCTGTTTTACTATTCGTTTTCTGCCTTACAATAATTATATTCATTAAAAATTTATTCTTTTCGGGAAACGAGGAAAGTATAGTGAATTTTGACCATATTCTTATTCCGGCTACAGTTAACTCGATAATTCTTTCCCTTTTTGCTTTTGCGACCCTCTTGTTTACGCTTCTGTTTTATTTAACCAGAAAAAAGAAAAAGTATCCACCCCTCAGAAATTTCGTTTTCTCTATTTTAATTATTTTGCTGTTCCTGGGGTTAAAAAAAGTGGGGCAGGGTCTTCTGGCGCCTTACGGAACTTTTGTTATAAGTATGGTTAATCTTATCACAGATATATGTATATTTGGTTTGTTAGTATCTTATATCTTTACCGGCACTATTCTATACACGATTAACGCAGTGAGAGAATGACAAAAAGACATTTTATCTTTATAGCAGTGGCTCTTATTCTTCTTGCTATTACCCTTTACTTAAACCAATTCTACGGCTGGTTTATTTTTAAAAACCCCAGTTTTGATGATACTTATGTGAGCCTCCGGTTTGACGATGGTTGGAAATCTCAACTTAACGCGTATGAATTATTAAAGGAATATAATCTTACGGGTTCCATCTATATCATCAGCGGGTTTATAGGGCATGAAGGTTACATGAGTTGGGCAGATGTCGAGAAAGTTAGCGAAATAATGGAAATAGGCGGTCACACGGTGCATCACGCGGACTTGAAGAATTTAAGTACTTCACAGGATTATGAACATGAGATAGGAGATGATTTTAGAGCTCTCACCGGAAAAGGTTTTAAGGTTAAAACATTTGTTTATCCTTATGGAAATTATAATGGAATTGCTATAGGAGTTGTCAAGAAATACTATATAGGAGCATCGACCCAGGATGTAGGTGTAAATACTAAAAGCACTGACCCTTTTCTATTGAAGGATTTCACCATAAGGTCTTTTAATAGCATAAAAGATATTAAGAGGGTTATAGTGCCGGGAACGTGGACTATCTTCACTTTTCACGATGTTGGAGAGCCCCATCCGCTTGCTCCTTCGGCGGTTAAAGGCAACGCTGTCTCGGTAGAATTCTTTGAAGAAATCTTGAATTGGTTGAATGATACCGGCGTAGAGGTTATTACAATTGTTAAAGGATGTGAAATGCTGGAAGATTACGTGAACAGGAAGAAAGAGGAGAAATGAAAGAGAGTATAAGTTGGTAAATATTAGGAAATATAGAGAAAAGGACAGGCAAGCAGTAAGAGATATTTCAGTAAAAACCTCCTTTCTGGGGAACCCAATTGAATTTTTTGTAAATGATCAAGAATTGATTGCTGATGTTCTGACTCGTTACTATACAGATTATGAGCCGGAATCGTGTTTTGTTGCGTTGTCTGAAGGGAAAGTCATTGGTTATCTTACGGGGTCAATCAATGTTAAAATAAAGGATAAAATTTTTAGATACCGGATAATACCGGCTTTAATAAAGAGAGCCTTAACCAGTAAAATTTTTATAAAGAGAAATACACTAAAATTTATATTTTTTTATTTTATTAGTTTTTTAAAAAGTGAATTCCGTACTCCGGATTTTTCGAAAGAATATCCCGCCACTCTGCATGTAAATTTGGATGAGGGCTGCAGAGGCATGGGTATAGGCGGCAGGTTGATCTTGAAATATCTTGATTACCTTAAAGAATTAGGTGTAAGAGGTATTCATTTTAGGACCATGTCCAAAAAAGCTAAAGAATTTTTTCGGAAGTTGGAATTCAATATACTATATGAAGGGAAAGTATCTTATATGCGGTATTATATGCATAAAGATATACCGTACTATATTTTTGGTAAGAAATTATGAAATTGTAGTCATTTGAAGAAATAGAATCGAAAAAAGAGATAAAGAGAAGTAGTAAAAAAATATTGGAGGGCTAAGAATTGCCCTCCATATTTTTTATTCTAATTTCAAATCAGATTATTTAACTACCGAGAGTTTCAATCTATTACCGTTTTTCTTATCGACTATAAAGTATATTCCACCTTTAACTTTTTTGCCGTCTGAATCCGTTAAATTGGTTAAGTGTTATATTTTCTGTAAAAGTTAAACGAGCTGGTTGAAAGGGCCACTAATTACCTTATAATAAAAATTAAAACGGGAGGTAAAAAGTGACCCAAATAAATAATAAGGAAATCAAGGGGAT